>JAABUM010000055.1_pt1 | contig 282509 bp, 221 predicted proteins | sample 5559161 | NCBI WGS metagenome assembly JAABUM01 (sample SAMN10711868, study PRJNA513369) | rock metagenome | isolation source: Antarctica rocks | place: Antarctica: Victoria Land, Siegfried Peak nord
AGGGTTCTACTCCGGAGAGGGAGCCTGAGAAACGGCTACCACATCCAAGGAAGGCAGCAGGCGCGCAAATTACCCAATCCCGACACGGGGAGGTAGTGACAATAAATACTGATACAGGGCTCTTTTAGGTCTTGTAATTGGAATGAGTACAATTTAAATCCCTTAAGTAACCTCGTCGGGGGATTACTTCTTTAAGCCAGTCATGTTTATGGCGACGCCCTCTCTCTCCGAAGACTTCCTTTACAGGCAAGACCCGGAACTCACACAGGTTGAGTCAAGAGACTAGACAAGGGTGGGTGGCCGGAGCCACTTATACTATAGCCTAACCCTTCGGTTTACGTCGAGGGTATTCGTGTAACGAGGAACAATTGGAGGGCAAGTCTGGTGGACACTTCGTGTTCGGTACGGTTTTTTACCTGCTGCTGACGCCAGTCATAGGCTAGGCCTCTTCTGCTGCGCGCCGGCGTTCGAGGTCTAGGTTAGTGGGGGGGAGTGCGGCCATGCTACACTACCTTCCGCGAGGTTCCCGGCACGGGGAAGGGCCTATACCAAGGCCTTATGCCGTGGCTGAGGTGGTAGACCACCGCCTCAGCCTCAACGCGCGCTAGGGTACCGGTGACCATTCTAGCGGTCACTTAAGGTACGTGCTAATCCCGCCCCCAAGGGTTTGTGGCGCTCAACTCCGGGCGTCACGAAGGGAGACGAGAGAAATCAACGAAGGACTCTACTAGCCTATAGACCCTTCACGTCACTCACCTAGCGCTTAGGGCACGTGACCCTTCGGGGAGGACTTCCCCGGAGGGCCCCCCTAGGGCAGGGCCACTAACCGGCCCGCCCTAAGGCTTATTCACCCCCCTTACCTGGCGTTCAGACTATAGGACGCCTGGGGGAGGCCCCCCGAACCACCCTTAGGATATGGGTCGACCGCCGGCACCCCCCTCAGCGTAAACAAAGCGAGGCCGCCGCTAGGGGGGGCGGCGGCGAGGTAAAAATCCTACTCCCCCCTTCCGATCCCTCCGGGGGCTATAGGGGGCCGATCGGGGGGGGGGTTAATCTTAACCCCCCCGAACGCTAGGTAAGGGCCGTAAACCCCCCCCGGAGACCCCCGGAGCCGCCCCTAGAAGGAGGGCCGCCGGCCGGCCGGCCCTAAGGTTTATTCACCCCCCTCACCTAGCGCTTAGATTACGTGACCCTCCGGGGACTAAGATCCCCCGGGCGTGGCCAGCGGCTGACCCCCTCGAGCCTCTTTTACGTCCCTCACCTAGCGCTCAGATCGCGTGGGCCTTAGGTAGGCGCCCGTCCCCGGGGGACCCCCTAAAGCTAAGGCCCGCTCACCCCTCTCTCCTAGCATTAGATTGTGGGACACCTCGGGGAGGCCATCCCTAAAGGACCCCCCGTAGGCGTGGCTACCGGCCGGTCCCGGGGGATCACGTAATCGGAATACTAGGTGAGCCCGGTGAAGGATCCCTAGGCGTAGGCCTTAGACGTAACCGGCCGCGGGCCTTACTTAGGGGTAGGCTCCGTGCCGGTATCGTTATGTGATCCGAGCGCCGGGTAAAGGAGGTAAACGAGCCTCGGGCTGGCCGGTTAGTAGCCACGCCTAGAGGGGTCTCCTGGGGGTAGGCTCCCCGAAGGGTCACGTGCCCCGAGCGCTAGGTGAGTAGAGTAAGCGGGCCTTAGGGCGGGCCGGCGGTGGTCTAGCTAGGGGGCTTAGTCCCCGGAGGGCCACGTGCTCCGAGCGCTAGGTAAGTAACCTGAAGGGGCCTTAGGCAGGCCAGCCGGCGGCTACGCCTAGAGGGGTCTCCCAGAGGTAGGCTCCCCGGAGGATCACGGGCTTGGAGCGCCAGGTAAGGCGGGTGAATGAACCTCAGGCTAGCTGGTAGCCTTACCTACGGGGAGTCCTCCGGGATTAGGCTCCCCGTAGGGTCACGTGGTCCGAGCGCTAGGTGAGCGGGGTGAACGAGCCTTATGGCCGGCCAGCCCCTAGCCCGCCTTTCAGGGGGGGCCCTCCGGGGGGGTTGAGGGGGGTGCCTACCCCGGAGGATCACGTGATCCGAAGGCCAGGTAGGGGGGGTGAAGGGCCCTCGTCTTGGGGGGCCTCCGGGGACGGGCCCCCCGGAGGCTCACGTGATTCGAGCGCTAGGTGAGCGGAGTGAACGAGGCTTGGGGCTAGCCCCCCGCTAGCCCGGCTTAGGGGGGCTGGGTCCCCGGAGGGTCACGTAGTCTAAGCGCTAGGTGGGGGGGGGGAAAGTGATTATAGCCGTAGGGGCCGCTACCTTTCCATTCAGGGCGGCCCCTCCCAGAGGGTCTTATAATCTGAATACTAGGTGAGCGCGGTGAAGGGGCCTTAGTCATAACTAGCCGGTAGCCTTGCTTAGGGGGGGGGCCTACCCTAGAGCGTCACGTAATCTAAGTGCTAGGTAAGTGGCGTGAAGGGCCCTTAGCCGCCGGCCCTCCCTCCGGGGGATCCCCCGGGGATAGCCCCCCCGAGGCGTCCCACCGTCTAAACGCTAGGTGAGGGACGTCAACGGGCACTTAGGCGCAGCGGCCCTCCTCTCAGAGGGGGTGCCGGCCTATATCCTAGGGGCGGTTTGAGGGGTACCTACCCCGGGGAATCACGTGGTCTAAATGCTAGGTAAGGGGGGTAAATAACCCTTAGGGGGAGGGCCGCTAGCTACCGCACCCCCCTAAGGGAAGAGTTAACTAGAAGGCTAGCGGCTACCTTTACCCCGCCTACCTAGCGCCCAACCCCCCAGCAGCGCTAACGCTCGATCTCCCTACTACTAGGAGATAATCAGATATACGGTAGTAGTGATTTACTTAACACTTTACCTATGCTACCTAGCGCCTAGCGTAGCATCCTATCCTCTTCTCCCCTTAACCCTCCCCTTAACCCTCTGCCCTCACCCTTACCCTCTACCCTCTACCCTCGCCGCTACCCTTGACCCCTTAGCCCCTTAGCCCTCGCCCTTTAACCCTCTACCCTCTGCCCTCTGCCCTCTGCCTCCTTTACCCCTCTACCCTCTACCTCTCTTACCCCTCCATATATTAACGACGTACCTTACTATTAAGGACCTTAATAGTATCCTAGAGACCTTACGCAAGTATTATAGCAAGGCTATTATAGTAGACTTCTCGTCTGCAGAAGCCTTCACTAACCTTCCCTATACCTCCGGAGAGTTAGTGCCAAGACAGAGAATTTCTGCCAAGGCCCTAACAAATTCACCGCTCTTTCCTAATACTTCTCTACTTTCCGTCATCGTGGCTCCCTAAACTTTCTCGGGAAGTAGCGGAACTTGCTTTTCAGTTAGATAAAATTCATACAGACTAGATACGTCTTTACATCTTTAATTAACAACGCCGCTCGCTGTATTATCTCTTCTATTATAAAGGACACCCTTAGACCTACTAGATTAGGCTAAGAAGCCTCTTCCTCCGCTAGATAAAGAGGTACCCGTTCTAGATCTATATCCTTAAAAGTAGTTAGCCTCCTTAAGGCTACTATATAGTCTTAGCCTTAAGACTAGGCAATTAATAAACCTACTATTTATAAGGCTATCTCACGCTTTAATAAGGGAATAGAAGCCTCTCGCAAGCTCCTTAATAGTCCTCCCTTACTAAGTGAATTATAGACCACCTCGTCTCTTAATAGTACTACTACTACTAGGTAAATATCGGCTGAAGAGGCTATTTATAGATAACTAATTAGCCTTAAACCTAATACTTCTACCTATTAATAATTGTCTAGTAGTATAATAACCTTCACTATTAACCCTATCATGTAAGTAACTATTAATACTGCTATAGCTCAATATATTCGGGAGAACCCTACTATACCTAGCCTACTAGGCCCTCCTAGACCAGCTAGTTAGCCTGGTAAGCCTAGTTAACCTAGCTAACTAGGTGAAGTAGGTATATTAACTAGAGTTAATAGCGGTAATAATTATTCCTAATAGAACTCTAGGGACTTAGGATTCTTTAATCCTATATATAATAGTAAATCTTCTAGTACCAGTTTAGCTTTTAAGTATACTGGAAAGGATACTTACTTTCAGGATATTTATATATTTACCGATCGAGCTAAGTAAATATACTTACTTAAGGATCCTACTACTATTAGGAATAACCTTTAGCTAAGCCTTTATAGATAAGCACTTAAATAGTATAATAGTAAGCTCTCTAAGATAGAATAAAGGATAGTAACCTTTAGTAATAGTATTAATAAATAGGTATAACTACTACTAAGAAGGTTCTAATAGCTATTAAATATCTCTATTAATAGTATACTATATAAGAAGTTTATTATAAAGGATACTACTAGCTATTATAAGCTATAAGAGTTTAGTACTAAGATATTACGCTTTATAAAAGATACTAGGTTAAAAGATATAAAGATTTAACTTAATATTATATATAATACTATTAACTTTAAACTTCGCCGTAATATTTACTATCCTACTAACTAGACCTCTATTAATAACTTCTTATTAGAACTTAAGGATAGGAAGTATAAATAGTAGGTTTATATAAGTAGGTAGAGAGCTTCTACTAGTACTCTAAGTAATAGGCTATAATAATATCATAGTTATAAATATAGGCCTATTAGGTAATCCGGTTAGTATGGTTCTTCTAATAATAGAGTAGAGTACCAGCTATTCTAGTAGGGTAACTAGTCTTACAGTAATACTTGCCCCCCGTTCTTACCCTTTTAAAATAACTAGGCTTATTAAATAAATTAACAGCCTTATTAAAGCTAGTAGTTTCGTTAAAATGCCCCTTAAATCTTACCTCTAGTATGAAGGCTTTAAATTATAACCGGCCTAGTAAACGCGTTAGATTCTATATAGTAACCTAATTAACCTTAGCTCTAACGACTATTACAGCTTATAAGGCCGGGTTAAGGGAATTACTAGCTAGGTAGTTAATTATAAGATAATTATATACCGCGCTTTTTATTATAATAAGTATACTAGGCTACTATAAAGGATATAGTAGAAGACTTTACTAATAGTAATCCTAATAGTTATTAAGAGTATTATATTATAATATAAGGCGACGCTTATAATATTAAATAACTAGACCTATTATAAGATTAGAATAACTTATTCTATATAAGTAAGTCTTTAAGAATAAATAAGGGCCTTATTAACTATAGTTAATAAGAACCTAAGGTAAACTTTATAAATTAGCCTAATATAAATATTTATACCTACTCCTCTTATACCTTTATATTCTTATTAAGAAATAAGTTATTTAGTTATCTATAAAAGTAATATTAGATAGTATAGAAACCTTTTATAATTATATCCGCCCCTGTAATAGCTAAGAAGATAATTATAGCCTATCTTATAACGCCTATTAATTAATTAATATTAGTAGAATTAACCGTTCTTCTAGACTAATTAAAAGCCCTGGGATATAGCTTTAAGGGATAGAAATACGCTACTATTAACGTAGTATAGTCTAAGGCTAGAGGGTAGATTAAAGTCTACCTTAATAGCGGCTATTTTATTATACTAATTAACTAAAACTATCTTATAAGGGTACTACTAAATATAGAGATTAAGAAGATAGTATCCCTAATACTAGTACGAGGTATTAGTAATAAGATTATAAAGACTAATAAGTACGCTTTAGTTAAAATATTTATTAATAGAACTATTAGTAAGAGACTAGTAACTACCTTAATACTTATAGAAGTTTATATTATAAAGGATTTAAAGGCTAACCTACTTATTAGTAATAATATCCTAGTACTATAAAAGGTAATCCTAGATTTTAGTAAGTAAATAGTAATATTAGGTTCTTATTAAGACCTTATATTACTAATTAAAGTTTATATATAGTTATTACTTAACGCTAAATATACTATTAAGGCTAAGGCGTCTATTATTATTCTACTATATTTAACTATCTAGGTACCCGTAGTCTATAAAGGAGATATCCTAGCTAATAGAGACTTCCTATTTAAACTAGAATATACTTAAAACTTCGGCTCTAAGGGAGGTATCTTTATATATATTACTAATTTATCTATATTAGAAGTCTATATATTTAATACTTCGCCTATATCTATATAGTTACCTTAAAAGGCACGGCTTAGGTCGCTTATTAAGTATAATTAGGACGGCGCTTATCTTGTTATACTAGTAGACGCCTATAAGGCTACTAGTAATATAAGCTTATAAAAGACTATTATAAAAGGCTTTACTATCCTAGTAGTAGTAGTATTTATTAGTATAGTATAGCCTTCTATAATAAGGTCTTTAATTATAATAGTAGATCCTACTCTTAAATATATACTACCTAATAGTATTACAGTCTACGGACTACCTAAGGTAGTATAGAAATTTATTAAAGTAGTAGCTAAATTCCCTAAGATCTAGACTAATTAGGATATAATAGTAGATATCCCTAAAAGTAAATAGATATTAATACTATTAAAGCCTAATATAGACCTTAAGCCCTTATATATATACCTAGTTAGTTAGAAGGATAAAGACTTAATTAATAAGATATTTAGGAAGTTATATTCCTAAGGGAAAATATTATAGTTAAACTAATTAATACCTTTTAACTACCCTATTTTTATAGTCTAGCGAGATACATTAAAAGGATATAAGGGCTATATAGTAGTAGATATACGCGGTCTTAATAACATTACTTAATTAGATAGTTACCCCTTACCTTTATAATTAAAACTTACCTTTATAATAACTAGCTTCCTATTTATATCTACTATAAATAGTACTAGTTGGTTTTATTAATTTAGTATATTAAAATGGGATAGGTATAAGCTTACAGTTATTTTATATTAGGGATAGGAGTAGTACTATATTATTCTAATAGGTTATAAGGGCTCTCCGCCCTATATTTAGAGATAAACTAATAAGCTTCTCCGTCCTTTTAAGAAGTTTATAAGAGTTTACGTAGATAATATAGTTACCTTCTTAAAAACCTTACCGGAGTATCTTACTTACCTATAAGCGCTTTTTAGTCTCTATTAAAGCCGTTAAATTAGTCTTAATCTAAAGAAAATATCCCTTAGCTACCCGTCTATTACCCTACTAGGCTAAAAGGTAGGTTCCCTCAGCCTATTTATATTAGAGGAGAAACTTAAAGTAATTAATACCTTACTATTCCTATTTTCGTTATAAGACCTCGAGATTTTCCTAGGACTTATAGGCTAGTTATACTTATCTATCCCTAGATACGCTTAGCGTACGGATCTATTATAGAAATATAAGACTAACCTTACTAGCTCCCTTCCTAAGGGTATTAAAGGCTTTATAAGAAAGATTTAATCTATATAAGTAGTATATAATCCTACTAATAATAAGAAGGATACTTTTATAGACTTAAAGTCCGCTTTTAGTAGTCCTATATTCCTTATCTATTTTAATAAAATAAGGATCTTATTTATAGATCTAGATACCTCTAAAAAGTAGGGATTTATAATAATAATCTATTATATTAAGGATAATATAATAAAAGGCTTTCCTAGGACCTTAGTTTAACTAATAATATTCCTTAGTAAAATACTTAACTAGGCTAAGTAGAACTACTAGCTAACTAAGCTAGAGGTAGCTAGTATTAAATAGGTTATAAGACGGACTTACTACCTTATTAAATTATCCTAGAAATTACTAATAATTATTTATACTAATTACTTAGCGGTAGTTCCTATCTTATATTAAACTAGTCTTACTACTTCCTTAACTAATAACTTTAATCTATAGTTAATTTATACCTCGTTATATCTATTATAATTTAACTTAGTAGTAAAGTATAAATTAGGGAAATCTAATATTATCCCTAATATACTATCTAGACTTTAAGGGGACGGGAAGACCTCTATTAATACTATTAAATTATTAGATACCTTATATATTAAAGGCTTTAGTAAGAAGGGCCTTATTAATTATAATTAATAAGAGGCTATTATACTTAATACCTTATACGTAGCTACCTTTATAAAGGCTTACTTATAATATAATAAGTTACCTAGTCTTATTTATTATATTATACTTATTAAGATATCGGAGGAGTTTAAAAAGCGCCTCGCCTAGGCGTACTAACAGGACGGCTAATAGTCCTAGCTACTAGGAATACCTATACTAGTAAATAAAGACCTAGTTATACTAGATAGTAAGACTTTATAGGGGTTACGCTTTAAGGTCTATAATAGACTAATCTATTATATAAACTTTAATAATAGCCGCGAAAGACTATATATACTAAATACCTTAGAAAAAGATATTTTCTAGCTAGCTTATAATTAGTAATATTATAGTAGGTACTAGAAAATACCTGTAAAAATTCAAGATTTTTACTTAGGAAAAGTATACTTAAAAGTATAATTCTTCTATTTATTAGTAAGTAATAATAGTTATAAGGTAAATTAAAGTCTAAATATAATAGATATTCGTATAAACTTTTATAGATACTAAGACCCCCCTTAAGTATTATAGGAGATATAGGGTAAATATTACTAAAAATATTAATTTTTAAATCAAGGGATTATTTACGATAGTTACCTAGTACTAGAGTATTAATAAATAGTTATTAGGCCTTATTACATTATAACTCTACTATAACATTACTATTTAGGACTAATAGGGTATAACTAAGTATACTATTATTAGACGACTTATTATATTAGTTATTATTAGGAAAAGACGTTATTATTATTAAGATAGAAGTATTAAAAGACTAATACTATCTACTAAGTACCTGACTAACTACGGGATATCTAATATAGTAATATTCTATTCTACTAATAACTTCTACGCTACTAGACCGTTTAACGTAATTCCTAAATTATTATACCCCTTATATTATAACGTATCTTTTATACTCTTATAATAACTATTAATAGTTATACTAGACTAGAAAATACCTGTAAAAATTCAAGATTTTTACGTCGTAAATCACCCCTACTACCTGGCGTTTAGTAGGTAAGGTGAATAGCGGGGAGTATATTAGACACGTACTAATAGACTGATATAGATTATTCTAATAGCGTTGTATACGTGGTAATAAGATAGATATCACCCCCTATTCAGACCGATATTAGACACGTTAGTAGGTGAGGTGAATAGTAGGGAGTATATTAGACACGTTAGTAGGTAGCCTGTACATGCGACAGCATTAGCTATATCATATGCATGTACCCATTCTAACAGCGTTCTATACCTAGTAATAAGGCGGATATTTCCCCCTATTCAGGCCGATATTAGACACGTTAGTAGGTGACGTAAATAGTAGGGGTTTTAGCCTGTAAATGCGATAGTATTAGCTTATATAGTAATATACCGATTTAGACCGTGCTAATAGCGTTACCTACCTGATAATAAGATAGATATCACCCCCTATTTAGGCCGATATCAGACACGTTAGTAGGTAGATATCAGACACGTTAGTAGATGACGTGAATAGTAGGGTTTCTAGCCTGTAAATGCGATAGCATTAGCCTATAGACCTATGCAGCGATATGGATCATTCTGACAGCGTTACCTACCTGGAAATAAGACAGATATCACCCCTATTCAGGCTGATATCAGATACGTTGGTAGGTAGATTTCAGACACGTTAGTAGGTGACGTGAATAGTAGGGTTTCTGGCCTGTAAATGCGACAGCGTTAGCCTATAGACCTATGCAGCGATATGGATTATTCTGACAGCGTTACCTACCTAGAAATAAGATAGATATTACCCCCTATTTAGGCTGATATTAGATACGTTAGTAGGTGGATTTCAGACACGTTAGTAGGTGACGTGAATAGTAGGATTTCTAGCCTGTAAATGCGACAGCGTTAGCCTATAGACCTATGCAGCGATATGGATCATTCTGACAGCGTTCTATACCTAGTAATAAGACGGATATTTCGCCCTATTTAGGCTGATATTAGACACGTTAGTAGGTAAGGTAGTAGAATAGGTAATTTATAAATAATAACAGGATTTTTATTGTTAATCTAATTATTCTAGCCGTTAGTATATAGAATTTAGTAGGTAAATCTATTTATTCCGATGTATCTTTTAGACTACTTAATTGATTTTCGTTATTTTTAAAGCGCTAGATAGCTAAAAGTAAGCTATATAACTTTATTTAAGTAGAAAATATTATAAAGCATTAGTACGTAGGTAGGTAGAATAGGAAGAAATATTATAGTTCTAATATTCGCGCTAGTCTAGGAAAGGAATCTGGGGTACTTATTAACTAACCGATAAGGTGTAATAAGCTTAGGGTCCTAATTCCCGTATTTTCTATTATAGTAAAGAGATTTATCGCGTTAATATAGAGGAATCTATTAGATATAGGAGTTTATACAGCCTAGTATTTATCTAGCCCTCCGAAGTTTAACCGGCGGTCTTTAATAAATTAAATAGTAGAATAGCTTATTTTTATTATTAGAAAGTCTAATATTACGGTCTAATATAAAGATATAACTATATAACTAAGTATAATATCAGGCTATTTTTATACTTCTAATATTATAATTAGTATTCTTATAAGCTACTAAGTAGCTATTAATAAGATCTAGGCGTTAATAATAAGTCGCGATTAATATATTAAGGGTAGTCTACCTATTATCTAATAGTACCTACTTATATATAACGTTTCTTATTATTTAGCTAAATATATATTTAGGAGTTTCAGGCCTAATAATATAGAGGTTTCCCTATCTTGTTACCCGTAATAGAGCTACGTATAACTAATTATAACTAAAAGTAGGCTTAATTTATAAGTTAATACCTACGTACTTTATTAATTAGCCTTATAATTTATTAATAGTTATAATAAATACTAGTTAGATAGGGTACTACTTATAGATAAAGGGGGTAGGAATCTACCTATTATTTTCTTTAAACTATAACAGCGTCTTAAATAGTATTACCTTCTTACCGTTATAGGTAGCGCTTATAATCTCCCCTTAAAGATATACTTATTATATCTTGTTACTTATAATCAGGTCCTATTATATAGATATAGCGGATTAAGGTTCTTTAGTAGTATAACTAGTACGCCTAGCTTAATAGATAGCTTATAAGATAGTAGGGAGGGTTTATAAAACCTATAAAAGTACTTAGGGGGGAAGAGTTTATTATCTTCTTCTAATATAGTATAATTAATACTCTAGTATATTATTATATTACTAGGGATATATAATATAATCTTAGTATTAATACTAGTAATATCTTTATTAGTAATAGTAAAAATAGCCTGTTCTAATAGATAATCCCTCTAAGAGATATTAATCCTAATATTAATATAGATATTCTTAATTAAATTATTAATAGTATTTACTAGGGTATAATTATATTTCTAATATAATATATCTTTATTAGTAGTAGGGCTCTTCTAGATATTAGTACTATTACTAATAGTAAGGAGATTACTTATAAATAGTCCTATTTTATAATATATAATATTTATTAGGTCGGGATTATTAAGTCGCTTATTAATAGTAAGATTTAAATATATAACCTTATTCTAGAAATAGGCCTTTTAAAGATACGCCTTAATAACCTAGCTACTAGATCCTCCTAGAATAACTAGGAGTATCTATTAGAAGTTACTATAAAAGTAGACTACCTTATCCTTAAAATAAGCCTAGTCGTTATTATAAATATTTTAAAGGCTATAACTAATAGCTTCTATATTATATTAAATCTATATGAGAGACTTATCTTAAAAGATAATATAAGCTCGCTTAATTAGCTTAGTAAGATTAGTCCCCTTCTTAATCTTATATAAGGAGGTAGTATCTAAGTCTAGGGGTATCTTAAACTATAAGTAAGTAGTCTAACCTCCCTATAATAGTATTAATATAATATTAGAAGATACTACTATTAGAGTAACCTTTTACTAGGAACATAGCCTTTTTATAATAGTATTTTAAATTATTATCTTACTAGTCCCCCTAGTACTATTAAGGAAGAATAGTATACCTAGAGTACTAAATTTATTATTAGTATTAGTATTAATAGCGGTAATAATCTAATTAATAGCGTAGTATTAGTTAGTATTTAGCCTATTTTATAAGACCTCGGCCTTATTAGGGGTAATTTAGTAAGATATTTCTTCCCGTAAAAGTCTATTTAAAATATTATTAAAATTATTAAATAGAATAGTTATAATAAGTAGGCTATATCGGGTTAGATCCTTAGTATATTTAAGGGTTAATTAATATTCTAATTAGCCGTTAATTAGGTAAAGGGCGTACTATTCTATAAATAACTATTACTTATAATAATTATCTAGTATTTAAAGTATTAAAAAATCTCGTCGTAGGAGGTATAAGTAGTTATTTAAGATATACTCCTTATACTTATTCTATAATATAAGGGTGTTAGTCGGTTAGAGTTTAATTTATATTAATATAAAAAGACTATATATATTAGAAACTAGACTAGAAGGCTAGTTCCTAAGGGCTAGAATAGATAGTATAAACTACTAGCGAGTAGGTAGCATTATAAAGGTGGACTTAATACTCTAGTAACTTTATAGTTATAGAAGAACTAATCTCTACCTTCTAAAGAGGTAGAGGGAGGACTATCTAAATACCCCTTAAGGAAGCTACCTAGCCTCTTAGATATCTAGATAAAAGGATATCTATTAGGATAATAAGAAGCTAAATTAATACTACTAGGATATTACTAATAGGCTATATTATACTAGCTAGATATATTAAGATATCCTAATAATTACCTCCTCTTTAAGGGTATTTATCCCTAAATACTAATATTACTAACTATAGTAGGACTTATTAAAAACCTTTAAAACCCTAGTAGGAAAAGTAAGGGAAAGAGTTCTAAGGATAGTAATAATATAGCGACGGTAATACGCCGCTAATATTATATACTACTAATATATAAAAGCCTTTATAAGTATAATTTATACTAGTAGTAAGATATAATTATTAATTATATTTACTATTATATTACTTTATAAATATATAATATAAATAATAATATAGATATTAGGTAATAATATTACGCCGTTAAATTACGTAGTTAATATATATAATATAGTATATAATAAAGTTATATTTTATTTACTTCTAACTTCTTTTATAACTATTAATATTAATACTTACTTATTATAAGTTACCTTAAGCCCTATCTTAATATATTAATAATATAAGCTAATATATAATATTAATACTATTATACTTTATAAGATAACTACTATTAGAGTATAAGTATAATATAAAGGATTAATTACTAATATAATACTATATATTAAATAGTTAATAACTATAATAATAACTAAGGTAAGTCTCTACTAGTTACTCTTTACTATTTTATATATACTATTACCTTATAATAGACTTTAGTTATCTTTAAGTATATTATAAGTATATTACTTATAAATTACCTTCTTATATAAGTCTATTACATTATTTATTTAAAGACCTTATTAATATCTTATTATATTATATTTCTTTTAAATTATTCCTATACTCTTTATACTTAAAGGTATTCCTATTAGCTAACTCTTATAATAGATAGTTAAACCCTCTTATTATACTACGCTACCCCGTTATACTATTAGGGTAGTAGCCCTCTTATAGCCCTATTATCTTCGGTACGCTAAGTACCTAGGTTTAAGTCCTAAGTTATTATATAATTAAGAGACTAGTATGGCTTACAAGAGGTACTACTACCTTTATAAGCCTTATAAATTAATTTATAATAATAGGATTTTAATATAATTTACTTGTAATATATTAATAGGTTATAAGTCCCCTTTACCTTTTATACTTATTTATCTAGCCTCCTTACTTACGGCCCTATTATCGCCCTTTAAGGTAGAAAGTTACCCTATTATACTACCTTTATAATATAGGTTACTACCTTTAAAATTAATATAAAGGTAGTAATTTACTTAAGAGAGCGCGGTAAAATACTTTTATATAAGTTATAAACCTCTAAGGAATTACTACGTTTTAGTATAAAGGTAGGTAGTTAGGTAGCTATTACCCTAGAGGGTATTCTAGATATAATAAGATAGCGGGTAAGTTCTTTTATTATATACTTCTTATAATATATATTAATACCTTTATAAGAGGGGTTAACTACCCTTACTATAATGGAGGTTAATAAGGAGTTAAGGGAGGTAAGTATATAATTAAAGTATTCTACTATCTTTATATAAGCTAATTATATATTAGGAGGAGGATAATAATAATTTTAATAAGGGGGAGATAGGGGAGATAAAGGAGGATATAAAGGAGGAGGAGGATAAGGCTATTATACCTACGCCTATACCTACTATTATATTACCCGCCCCCGCTTCTACTAGCCCTAGCCGCCCTTCTTATAAAGGCGGTACTACTAGTACTACGCCCTCTACTTATAAGATCCGCGTCCCTCGCGCCCCTTATACTTCCCCTACTCTTATTACTCCCGCTCCCTTACCTACTCCACCCTCTTTACCTACCCCTATTAGGGATACTACCTTATCCTCTAGCTTATTTATTATAGGCCCTCCTTTATCTTTTATAGGCTCTAGCTTACCTTAATACGCTCCCTTTATAAAACCTTAATATTATACCTTTAAATAAAGATTCTTTTCTTAGGTAGTAGGGATTTTCCCCTTAATTAATTCTTTTCTTATATACCTTTTTATTAAAATCTCTATTATATATATATAACTTATAACTTACCTTATATAACTTAACTTTATAATTAAATAGTTTTATTATAATAATCATATATTAATATTTTATTTATAATACCTTTTTATTATATATATATTATTATATTCCCTTTATAAGTCTTTTATATTTATATCCTTAATAGATATCTATTAGTTATATTCTATTTTATAATTAAACTACTTAATTAAGTAATACTAAATACCTTTACCTTTTATCCTATCTAGAATTTATTCTACCTTATAATATTCTTTATTATTAATAAGTTCTAGAGGAGGTATAAATAGTTACTTACCTTTATTAAGATAGCTCTAATATAGTTTCAATAAGGAAATATAAAATATAAGGTAGATTCTTTATACTATTAAGAGACTTAAGTAATACGCCTAGTTTACTTATATAATAATTTTCAATTTAATCTTCTCTACTTTAAGTTTTTTATAATTAATATTACTAGTTCTCCTATTATATAAGACTTTAAGATATAAAGTTTATTATAAAACTTTATAATTTATATTTAAATAGTCTATTATTAATCTACTAGCGTAGCTCTTAATTTTAAAAGGTTTTCTATACGGTCTTTAGTTATAAGTACTCCTCCTTTTAAAAAGTTATCTCTAACTTTATCTTTTATATATAGATTATATCTATATATTATATAGAATAGTAAATAACCTAATATAATATAAATACTATTATAGTATACAAATTTAGCTATTAGGAGTAATATAGCTTAATTATCTTATTCTTTATTTAAAAATACCTTAAGGTAATATTCTAATATTTAGTTTTAATATTTAATCTATCTATCTATTTATAAACTAGAAAATGCCTGTAAAAATTCAAGATTTTTACGTTGGAAACTCACCCCTACTACCTGGCGTTTAGTAGGTGACGTGAATAGCGGGGAGTATATTAGACACGTTAGTAGGTGGGGTGAATAGTAGGGAGTATATCAGATATAGTAGGCTATTAATAACACGGATATTTCCCCCTATTCAGACCGATATTAGACACGTTAGTAGGTGAGGTGGATAGTAGGGAGTATATCAGACACGTTAGTAGGTAGGTAGGTAGCCTATATATGCGATAGTATTAGCTAATACACTAATAGACCGATATGGATTATTTTGACAGCGTTGTATACCTGGCAATGAGACAGATATCCACCCCTATTTAGACTGATATCAGACACGTTAGTAGGTGAGGTAAATAGTAGGGAGTATATCAGACACGTTGGTAGGTGAGGTGAATAGTAGGGAGCATATCAGACACGTTAGTAGGTAGGTAGGTGGCCTGTACATGCGATAGCATTAGCTATATCATATATATGCACCTATTCTAACAGCGTTCTATACCTGGCAATGAAATGATTTCCCCCTATTCAGACCGATATCAGACACGTTAGTAGGTGAGGTGGATAGTAGAGAGCATATCAGACACGTTAGTAGGTAGGTAGGTAGGCGGCCTGTATATGCGACAGCATTAGCTAAATTATATGCATGCACCCATTCTAACAGCGTTCCATACCTGGTAATAAGACGATTTCCCCCTATTCAGACCGATATCAGACATGTTAGTAGGTGAGGTGGATAGTAGGGAGTATATCAGACATGTTAGTAGGTAGGTAGGTAGGCGGCCTGTATATGCGACAGCATTAGCTAAATTATATGTATGCACCTATTCTGACAGCGTTCTATACCTAGTAATAAGACGATTTCCTCCTATTCAGACCGATATCAGACACGTTGGTAGGTGAGGTGAATAGTAGGGAGTATATCAGACGCGTTAGTAGGTAGCTTATAAATGCGATAGTATTAGCTTATAGACCTATATAGCGATATAGATAATTCTAATAGCGTTATATACCTAGTAATAAGACGGATATTTCCCCCTTTTCAGCCTGATAGTAGATATATTAGTATGCGTTATCGTAGAATAGGTAAAATGTAAATAATATTAGGATTTTTATTGTTTATAATCTATATCCTAGCCGTTAGCGTATAGAATTTAGTAGGTAAATCTATTTATTCTAATATATCTTTTAAACTACTAGATTAAATTTCCTTATTTTTAAAGCGCTAAATAGCTGAAAGTAAGCTATATAACTTTATTTAAGTAGAAAATATTATAAAGCGTAGGTGCAGACGTAGGTAGAATATAAATAAAAGTTAGACTTTTAATATTCGCGCTAGTCTAGGAAAGGAATCTAGGGGACTTATTAACTAACTAATAAGCTGCGATAAGCTTAGGGTCCTAATATTCCTATTTTCTATTATAGTTAGAAGATAGAAGGTAGTACTTAGTTATCTCTTTATCTTTATATAATAATAGACTTCTAATTAATAAGTACTTATGAATAAGGATCCCTAATCTAATATAATACCTATTAATAAATTATAATATAATATTATATTCTTAAACTAGAAAATACTGTAAAAATTCAAGATTTTTACTTAGGAAAAGTATACTTAAATATATAATTCTTTTATTTATTAGTAAGTAATAATATTTATAAGGTAAATTTAAGTACAAATATAATAGATATTCGTATAAACTTTTAGAAATACTAAGACCCTCCTTAAGTATAATAGGGTTTATAGGGTAAGCGTTACTAAAAACATTAATTTTAGACTAAAGGGATTATTTACGATAGTTACCTAGTACTAGAGTATTAATAAATAGTTATTAGGCCTACTTACGTTATAACTCCACCGTAACGTTATTATTTAAAACTAATAGGGTGTAACTAAGCATACTATTATTAGACGACTTATTACATTAGTTATTATTAGGAAAAGATATTATTATTATTAAGATAGAAGCATTAAAAGACTAATACTATCTACTAAGTACCCGACTAACTACAGGATATCTAGTATAATAATATTCTATTCTACTAATAACTTCTACGCTACCGGACTATTTAACGTGATTCTTAAATTATTATATCCCTTATATTATAATATATTATTTATACTCTTACGATAACTATTAATAGTCCTACTAGATTTATTATATTAATATAGAGGAATCTATTAGATATAAGAGTTAATATAGCCTAATATTAATCCGGCCCTCCGAAGTTTAACCGGCCGTATTTAATAAATTAAATAGTAGAATAGCTTATTTTTATTATTAGAAAGTCTAATATTACGGTCTAATATAAAGATATAATTATATAACTAAGTATAGTATCAGGCCGTTTTTATACTTCTAATATTATAATTAGTATTCTTATAGGCCGCTAAGTAGCTATTAATAGGATCTAGGCGTTAATAATAAGTTACGACTAATATATTAGGGTAGTTTACCTATTATCTAATAGTACCTACTTATATATAATATTTCTTATTATTCGGCTAGATATATATTTAGGAGTTTTAGGCCTAATAATATAGAGGTTTCCCTATCTCGTTACCTGTAATAGAGCTACGTATAGCTAACTATAACTGAAAGTAGGCCTAGTCTATAAGTTAATACCTACGTACTTTATTAATTAGCCTTATAATTTATTAATAGTTATAATAAATACTAGTTAGATAGGGTACTACTTATAGATAAAGGGGGTAGGAATCCACCTATTATTTTCATTAGATTATAACGGCGTCTTAAATAGTATTACCTTCTCGCTATTATAAGTACCGCCTATAATCTCCCCCTCAAAGATATACTTACTATATCTCGTTACCCGTAGTCAGGTCCTATTATATAGACGTAGCGGATTAAGGTTCCTTAGTAGTATAACTAGTACGCCCAGCTTAACGTATAGCTTATAAGACGGTAGGGAGGGTTTATAGAACCCATAAAAGTACTTAGGGGGGAAGAGTTCATTATCTTCTTCTAATATAATACGATTAATACTCTAGTATATTATTATATCGCTAGGGATACGCGATATTATCTTAATATTAATACTAATAACGTCTTTATTAGTAATAGCGAGAATGGCCCGTTATAATAGATAAACCCTCTAAGAGATATTTATCCTAATATTAGTATAGATATTCTTAACTAAATTATTAATAGTATTTCTAGTAGTATAACTATATCTCTAATATAATACGTCTATATTAGTAGTAGGGCTTTTCCGGATATTAATACTATTACTAATAGCGAGGAGATTACTTATAAATAGTCCTATTTTATAATATATAGTATCTATTAGGTCGGGATTATTAAGTCGCTTATTAATAGTAAGATTTAAATATATAACCTTATTCTAGAAATAGGCCTTCTAAAGACACGCCTTAATAACCTAGCTACTAGATCCTCCTAGAATAACTAGGAGTATTTATTAGAAGTTACTATAAAAGTAGACTACCTTACCCCTAAAATAAGCCTAGTTATTACTATAAATATCCTAAAGGCTCTAACTAATAGCTTCTATATTATATTAACTCTATATAAGAGACTTATCCTAAAAGATAATATAGGCTCGCTTAATTAGCTTAGTAAGATTAGTCCCCTTCTTAATCCTATATAAGGAGGTAGTATTAGAATTAAGGGGTATCTTAAATTATAAGTAAGTAGTTTAACCTCCCTATAGTAGTATTAATATAATACTAGAAGATGCTACTATTAGAGTAACCTTTTACTAGGAATATAGCCTTTCTATAATAGTATTTTATACTATTATCTTACTAGTCCCCCTAGTACTATTAAGGAAGAATAGTATACCTAGAGTACCAAATTTATTATTAGTATTAGCGTTAATAGCGGCGACGATCTAATTAGTAGCGTAGTATTAATTAGTATTTAGCCTATTCTATAAGACCTCGGCCTTATTAGAGGTAATTTAGTAAGATATTTCTTCCCGTAAAAGTCTATTTAGAATGTTATTAAAATTATTAAATGGAATAGTTAGAATAGGTAGGCTATATCGGGCTAGATCCTTAGTATATTTAGGGGTTAATTAATATTCTAATTAGCCGTTAATTAGGTAAAGGGCGTACTATTTAGTAAATGACTATTACTTATAATAATTATCTGGGATCTAAAGCGTTAAAAAATCCCGTCGTAGGAGGTATAAGTAGTTATTTAAGATATGCTCCTTATACTTATTCTATAAGGTAAGGGCGTTAGTAGGTTAGAGTTTAATTAATACTAATATAAAAAGACTACGTAGCTTATAACCTCCCTAAAAATCCTTTCCCTTATTAAGGATCTTATTAGTATATCTATTATTTTTAGTTAACCTAAGCTCTATGTAGGCCTCCTTCTAACCTATTAGCTAGCCGTCTACTATCCGGAGGTTATTAAATAATATAGCCCCCTTAACGTAGTAGAGGAGTAGTTAGTAATAGTAGAGATCCTTTATTTTCGGGCTAATAAAATTAATACGCCTAAGAGTCTCCCCCTTTTTATAGATTTTCTATTATTTATTTCTTTTATTCTACGTAAAGAACTTAGGAAAATCCGCGTATAGATAGTAGAGTAGATCCCTTATAATAGCTAGACGTTTCCCGTTCTATTTTATAAAAGGTAATAGCTAACTATTATTATAAGCTTCCTTAGTAAGATAGTTTATACTAAGAAACTTTGTTAATATAGTCCTACGGAGCTTATTACTATCTATTAGCTTTTATTTAGTAGCCTTATTAGTAGCCTAGTTATTAGCCGGCTTAAAAAGGGTACGCTATTAGTCTAGGAGGTAGATTTATAAACGCTCTATATAAGGCTTTATAATACCTATATTAAATAAGAGTATCTTCTAGATAGCCTTAGTAGACTTAATCTAGTAGGCGGACTAATACTTTATAATCTTATCTACTAACTCCCCTTACTATTACGGCTAGCCGTTAGGAGTAGGGTTATTATCATTATATATATAATTCCTAGTAAGGGAGATATTAGCCTAATTAAGTCCCTTATAAATATATTTATATAGATAGAAAATAGACTTAATAGAGCTATAGATCTTAATATTAATATAAGTACCATATTTCTTTAATAAGTACGGGTTATAAGGGATAACCTATCTATTATTAATAGAGGAATTAGGTTTAGGGGGGCCGACTAGATATTTATAGAAAGGATAACTCCTATTAGATATAAAAGACGTCTCTTAGTAAAAATCCTTTAGAAAAGCCTTACTATAATAATTCTTCTCCTAACTAAAATATCTATTACTAGGGACCCTAGTATAGCGATTATAAACTATATACTATAGGACTAACTTACGTAGCGTATTATTATCCTATTAAGGGGGGATAAATACTTAAATAATACTATGAACGTCGCTAACTATCTAGATCTAATCCTCTTCCTATATAATAAGGAGAATATAAGTATATAGGAGACCTCGCTTCTAAAACTTAATAATATAATAGTAGCCTATATAAATACTAAGGACGTATTACTTAAGGAGGTCCCCTATTAGCTCTTAAAGCTTCTAATTAAAGATACGGGTAATTAGATTATAATAGTACTCTAATATCTAACTAGGTTCTAGTAAGCTCTAAATATTAGGCTACTTAGGATTATATATAAAGGTAATAAAAAATTAAGTTTACCCCTTTTTTAGACTATTATTATAGCGTCTTATATTCTCGCTTTTATAGTACGTAGGCTTCCTAGTATTATTAATAGGAGGATAGTTACCTTACTACTAATATCTTTAAGCGAGATATCTAGATTAGTACTAAGCTTATCTATTAGGCTAGAGTAGTAGTCCGCTTAAATAGTCTATTAATTCTAATAATATTAATTTAGGTTATTAAGCTCTATTAATATCTAGATATTAGTAGCCTAGTAGTTAAATAGATATCTACTATTAATAGTATAATTAAAGAAATTAGGCTAGATCTAGATATTAATTAGCTAATTATTTAAATTATATTAACTATCTCCTAGCCGTTATTTAAATAATTTAGAACTATTTATAACTAAGTAGATTTAGGTCTAGAAAATAACTAGGAAAATATATTAAATAGTCTTACCTATATCTATTTTATATAATATTAATATCTTATTACTCGCTAAGACCTATTATAACCCTAAGGTATATACTTACCGGTAATATATTAGTCTAGTTCCTACTTAGAGTTACTACCCTCTTCCTACTCTAGCTTATTATTACTACTAATTAAGGTATACTAGGTAAGTATACTAGTAATATAGTTCCGTCGCGATATATATAGTAGATAGTTACCTAGAAGCTAATAGCTAGCTAATAAGAGGCGGTTATACTATAATTATTTACTAAATAAAAATAGGAGTAGATACTAGAGGGCTATATAAGAAGGATACTAATTAGGGATTAATATAAGGCGCCCCTTAATAGTTTTAATACAGATATCCTATTTGATCCGGCCTCTTATAATATTATTAGGAGTTATTATAATATAGGTAACTTCTATAAAGGTAGGGTAATTATAGGTACCCTTATCTTATTATTTAGGATTTAGCTATTAGATATAGACGCTTATAATATTAATAGGATATTATAGTTTATCCTCTTTAAGGCGGTTATAGTAGGATTTAAACCCTTAGATATATAGGTTAATAGACTAGAGGGTATATCAAGTAGAAGTAAGGGTATCTTAATTTAAATTATTAAAATATTAATAGTAAACGTCTATTTACTCCTATATACTATCTAGTATATAAATCTAGGTAAATTTTAGCCTAAGTCTATTATTAGTAATAAGAGGACCTATTAGATAATAAATAGACCCTTAGATCTAGAAGGTAGTTTAACTAATATAGGTGTTAATATTAGTTATACCCTTACTAATAAAGGATAGATAGTTATTATAACTAATAATATTATCTAAAAATTCTTTATTATATATAGTCCTCCTTCTTATAAACTATCTATTAATAATAATATTATCTATATTACTAAGTAAATTATTAATAAGTTATACCCTAAGCTTAGCCTCCTTTTATAGCCCCTTAAGTAATAAGTTAATATTAGCTAGCTTATATAATTAGTTAGGGGATAGCTAATTATTCTTCCTACTATTATAATATAGCTATTAACTATCCCCTAAGTTACTATAATTATTTTTTTATAATAGTAAATTATAGTATAGATATCTATTTATAAGAGTATTAAATAATTTATTAACTAGGTAGGGTATTATATCTCCTACTATCTAGGGATCCTTATATACTTAATATCCCTAACCTAGCGTCTACCCCTAATATATATTATTCTAACGCCGGTATAAGCCTTATTAAATAGGGGGCTAGTACTTAGTATTATTATCTTAATTAGCCTATTATAAGGCGTACTAGCGACGCGTATCTAGATAATATTTAGGAGCTAGTAGAGGAGTAATTTCTTAGGGGGTCTCTTTAAAGATAGGGGGAGTAGGTTATTAAGGGTTCCTAGGTGGAATAACTACTTATATAATTATATTAGCGAGGGCTATACGCTACTAGGGAGTAATACTATTATAGAGGTAGTTATAAGGATAAGTACTATTAGGGACTAGAATAATATTAGTTTAACGACGTGATAGTATTTATAGTATAATAAGAGAATAAAAGCTATAGTATTATAATATATCTATAATACAGCTAATATAATACGCGCCAAGGCTACGCTAGTCCTAATTAGGCTAATATAGTGATGCTAGAACTATAATACTACCCTCCCCTTTACTATTAGGAGCTCTAGCGACTATTCTTCCGTTCTAAATCGTTGATATCCGACGTTTTCTTATTTAAAAATATATATTACCTGATACCACGTGCTATACCTGTCGTCCTGATTACATGATACCGTCCTATTAATACTTAGTCCATTTCCTATTCCCTTATATCTGTAGTACCCTGTAGATCTATTAATCTATCAATTAGTCTGCCCTATTACTCGTCTAGCTATCCGGCGTATCCATATATCTAATAGGCTCCGTTACTACACTTATACTTATTATAAGGAAGTGTCTTAGGGACTCGTAGGTAGGTAGGTAGGTAGGTAGGTAGGAATAATAAGGCGTAGGTAGGAAGGTGTTATTCTAACTTAACTACCTTAAAGTAGGCTTACTTTCTAACTTATCTGCCTTAAAGTAGGCTTACTAGTCGACTTGCTTAGCGAAGAGGTTGAACTGGTATCTGGTAGGTAGGTAGGCTGTGGTAGGGCGGCTGGTAGGTAGGGTAGTTAGAACTCCGTGGTAACAGGCTAATAGTAACAGGGTTCTAATAATAATAAAATAATAATAGGGCTGTAATAATTATAACTAGGGTAGTAGATAGCTAATTATAGTCTAGAAGGATAGCTTTTATTATATTAGGGACTGGAATAATATTAGTTTAACGACGTGGTATTCTAGTATAATAAGAGAATAAAAGCTATAGTATTATAATATATCTGTAACACGACTAATATAGTACGCGCTAAGGCCACGCTAGTCCTAATTAGGCTGATATAGTCTGGAACTATGATAATACCCTCCCCTTTACTATTAGGAGCTCTAGCGACTATTCTTCCGTTCTAAATCGTTGAAATCCGACGTTTTCTCATTTAATAATAAATATTATATGACACCGCGTGCTATGCCTGTTATCCTGATTATATAACACCGCTCTATCCGTGACCGCTTAGTCTATTCCTATTCCCTTATATTTGTAGTACCCCGTAGATCTATTAATCCATTAATTAGTCTAGCCCTATTACTTATTTAGCTATCTATTATAACTAGTGCCGTTGCTATACTTATACGTGCCGTGAGGTATATCTTATAGGTAGGTAGGTAGGTAGGTAGGTAGGGAGGCAGGTAGGAATGTGGAAGTGGAGGTGTTATTCTGAATTAGCTGCCTTATAGTAGGCTTACTAGCTGATAATATCGGACCGTCCGTCTTGTCTGCCTTGAAGTAGGCTTACTAGTTGACTTGCTTAGTGAAGAGGTCGTACTAGTATCTAGTAGGCCGTAGTAGGGCGGCTGGTAGGTAGGTAAGGTAGGTTAGAACTCCGTAGTAATAGGCTAATAGTAATAGTATTCTAATAGTAATAGGGCTATTTTTAAATTACGACTAGTATAGTAGCTTTATAGCTAACTGCTATATCTAGAAGGATAGCTTTTATTATATTAGGGACTAGAATAATATCGGTTTGACGACGTAATAGTATTTATAGTATAATAAGAGAATAAAAGCTATAGTATTATAATATATCTATAATATAACTAATATAGTACGCGCTAAGGCTACGCTAGTCCTAATTAGGCTGATATAGTAATGCTCGAACTATGATAAGTACTTAATAGTATTTCTCTAGGGCGAGGTTTTATTAAGGTAATATCTCTAGGGTTTACTAGGGGGTAAATAGATCTAACCTAGGTACTTAAGTTAGGCTTCTTTAAGCGTCTAGTACGCCTTATACTATTAGTCTTATAAGATCTAACCCTCTTATTAATAGTATTAGGGTCTAGCTTAGAAAGAGCTACGCGCTTAGAAGGTATTAATAGGGAGCTAGAGGAGCTATATTTAGTATAAGAAGGGTAATAATAGATACTTTAAAGATAGTTAGTATAGCTTATAAGGCGGGGATTATAAGGGGGAGGAATAATATCTATAATTAGATATTAAAGACGTAGGAAGAAAAAATTAGTTAGGTAGTAGGAATATACTAAGATATTAATAGTTAAACTAATATTAGTAGGGAGATCTATTATTTATAATATATCTTTTAAAGTACTATATTAATCTTAAATATTTTTAGAGTATTAAATAGTAGAATAGGAGCTATATAACTTTATTTAAGTAGAAATTATAGAGTATAGGGGTAGACGTAGGTAGAATATAAAGAAATGTTAGAGTTCTAAATTCGCGCTAGTCTAGGAAAGGAATCTAGGGTACTTATTAATAAATAGATAAGTAGCGATAAGCTTAAGGTCCTAAATTATAGATATTCTATTATAGTAAAGAAGATTATTATACCTATAAATAAATAGTATCTTCTCTATATATCTATTACTTATAATAGTACTTACAGACTTATATAGAGTACTATCTAGAATATTAACTTAACTAGATAAAATAATATAAGCCTTATAGAAGTATAGTCCTAATAAATAGATAATAATAGATTATATTATAAAACTTCTACTAATAGGTATAAAAGGTTATAATAGCCTCCTTACTATTATAGATAATTTTTTAAAAAGGGTTCTACTTATACCTAGATAGACTATTTTAATAGCGGCCTAATAGGCTAATATAGTTCTTACTAATCTTATAGCTTATAGATAGGGTATACCCTATAGGATTATTAGTAATAGAGATAGTAAGTTTATATCGTTATATTAGAGAACGGTATTTTAGAAGCTTAGCTGTAAATTATTAACCTTAACAGCGTACTATACTTAAATAGATAACCTATTAGAATAAATAAATTAGATAGTTAAAATCGCGCTGCGATACTATATAATATAAAATATAAATAGTTTTAATTAGAGTATAATCCTTCCCTATATATAGGGATACCTTAATAACTCTAAAAGTTAAGTAACTAGTATTTCTCTAAACGAGGTACTCTATAATTTTAATATATAGGACACCCTTACTATACTCTTATAATAGCTCCTTATAGAAGACTTTAGCCGCTTATAATAGCTTAAATAAGATTAGGCAGAGGAGTTAATAGCTTTTACTAATATCTTCTCTAAATTATATTATAATAGTAAATATAAAGTAGTATTAATAGAGGTAGGTAATAAAGCCTACCTTAGGCTTAGGGGAGGTTATAAAATCCTAGGGGTAATAAGTTTAAAACTCTATTAATAATGTATAGGGCCTTTTAAGGTAATTAAAAAGGTTAGGCTACTAGCCTATTAACTTTAACTTAGCCTAGTTATATATATCCACCCCGTCGTATCTATTACTTAACTTAAACTATTACTAAATTTATTAGATCCTTACGGTCGAGTCTATAACTATTAACCTCTACTAGTAAATAAAACTAATACCCCTATAAATAAATTGGATAATTATAAAATAGAGGTAATTATTAGTATATACTTATCTAGCTAGAAGGTTTAATATCTAGTTAAATAGAAAGGTTATAGTTATAAATATAATATATAGTATAATATAGCTAATCTTCGTAATATATAGTATCTAGTAAGTAAATATAATAACTATCTAAGCTATTAACTTTATTATTATTAAGGACCTTAATAATATTAATATAGGCGTCGCTTTTCTTTCTTTATAGCGGTATTATTATATATATAGCTAGTAGTTTACCTTAGCTAGCTTACGGAGAGCGGAAGCCTTCCGCTAGGCTACTTTATACCTAGGAGAGGCTTCCCTTCTCTAATAATCAAATATATAATTACAATTAGTCTATTAGGTACTTGCTACTATAATAAGTTCTAAGTTAAGGGATATAGCTAGCGCGAAGATAGCTTTATAATTTATCAGCTTTATTATTAAAGCGAAGGTCTTATTATAATTAATCCCTTCCTACTATTTAAAGCCCCTAACTACCTAGCGTACCTTATAATAGAGGACTTTACTATAAGGCCCCCTTTTAAACTTAAATACCTACTTCCCCCGGAGTACCTTCTAACCTAGAGGTAGCTACCTAAGTACCTACGTATTATTCTACGTAAGGGAGTTAAATTTATCTTATAATACTACTTCCTAGTCCTTCTTAGCGTTATTCGCTATAGCTTCCTTATATAATTTAGATTTAAAGGGTTCTATTACTTTAGCTATTATTAGGAAGGCGAATATTACTAATAGATCTAGGGAGTTATCACGCGGTTTATTAGGAGGTATTTTAAATTTAGGGTAACTAGATAGAACCCTAATTAACGCTAGAAGCTCGTTAGTATCTTAATAAAATAATACTAGATAGGCCTAATTTAGTTTAGGCCGGATATCTAACGGGGTTTTAGGGTATTTATCCTTAGCTACTACGTCTTTAGTATAGATTAGCGGTATATCTTTAATCTAGATTAGTAATAATTTACTTCTAGAGGGAGATTACCCCCTTATATTATCGGCTACCTACTTAGAGTAGTAAGGGAGGTCTACAAACGCGTACCTCTTAGCTTTTAGTTTAATATAGCTTATAGGGACCTTCTTAATAAAGTAGATATTAGACGACTAAGTAAGCTTCCTAGTTGTATTATTAATAAGATAGTAGATAGCCTTACCTTCATAGCTAATAAGTTAACCTAGACGGGAATAGGCCTTAAAGTAACCGATTTTAATAGTAGTCCTACTAGTATAATAGAAGGTCTAAGAGCTAAGGACTTATAGATAGGAGAGATTAAGCTAATAGCTATTAAACTTCTCGTAGGGTATTATCTTAAACCTAGACTTAGGGGAGCTATTTTAGAGGTAGCTAGCCGCTTAAATAAATTCAGGCTAGTACTTATAGTTTATTCTACTATCTACTAGTATAGTATAGGCCTTATCTATTAAGGTCTTACTAAGACACTCTATAGAACTATTAGCCTAGGGAGTATCTCGTGTTATACTTTCCTAGATAATACCGCTAGCCTAGCGGTACTTTATAAAGGCTACAGAGTTAAATTCCCCTCTACTATTAGTATAATAGCGTCGTATATATTATATAGGACACTTCTAGTTTACCTTAAAGGCCTTAAAAGGCCGGTAGGAACTTACTTTTAACCTTAAGTAGAGTAATATCTAATTTCTTAATATAGTTATATAATATTATACTAAAGAATCGAGAGCTATTATAAGCCGTAGCGATCCCTTTATAAACCTTGTAAGAGCCTACTAAGTCGCTATTAATATACTTATATAGGTACTTCCCTAGGGTAATTAGATAGTCGTACGGAGCCCTTATTATTTAGGTCTCTATATAGATATAATATATATAATTCTTAGAGATAATCTTACTAAGGTTAATTCTACTAGATATATTTATTAGTTATTTTAGGTTCTATTAGCTTAAATAACTTATATAGGTATATTAGAGGCTAATAGATAGAGAGACTTAAAAGGCTGTAAATATATATACTTTTAACTTAGAGAGAAGCGGTAATATAGTTACTAGGACCGCGAAGGTAAGGGTTAGATAGTCCTAGGTATTAAGATAGAAGACGCTATTATATTAGGTATATATAAAGACGTGGCCTTTATAAGTAATAGTATACTCTTATAAGCTAAAGGAGACTTTAGCTCTAAGACGGAGTAGCTAAAATACTAAAATTTAATTTAATTAAGTATCTAGGATGTAAAGAATATTAGTAAGGCGTACTTTTACCCTAATTCCCTTATTAGTCTCGTAAGGGATAACCGTAGTACTACGCCCTACTACGTAGGGACCGGCCTAGCCGATCCTATAGATAGGGGACTTAGCTACTTAGGAATCAGCTCGTATTCTTCGAGGATATCTTAATTATTAACGATATGTTAGCTATACGCCGTATCTAGGAGGATAGTAGTAGTAAGGCTAGTCGTATCTAATATAACTATAAAGCTAACGACTAGGTCTTCTAACTCCGTAAGTATATAGAGACGCTTACCTCTAGTATTACTACCCCCTTAGCCGCGGCCCCCTTAGTTTCAGCTTCTATCTACTTTAATAGTCTTAAGGTAGGCCTTTATTAACTTATCCTAGGTTAATTAGGTTAAAATTAATAGTTCTAAATTTACTTATATAGTTACTAATATCTTTATAGACAGCGTAAAAGAGGGTATTAAAATTATAGATGGTCTTATTAAAGATACTAGTACCTTAAGGCTTATAGAAGTCCTTAAGGATCTTCTAGGCTACTAAGGAGATAGTCTTATCCTCAATTATATTATAAGTATTAGTACTATAGCGTGCCTTTATTACCTTATAAGCCTTATTATACTTTATCCTAAATCTCCTAAAGATTTTAGGTTATAAGGATAATACGGTCTATCTTAGTAATAGCTTCAAGGCTATTAAGTATAATATAGGACTATATATTCCAGGAGTATAACGGCTAGTTACGGCTAGATTCTAGTATAGGAATAAGCGTAATAGGGTAGTTACCGCCCCCTCTAATCTCTACTTTAATACCGGTAGGAGGTATATCTTTAGTATCGGTATCTAAATTATATAGATTTAGCGTTAGAGATTAAGATAGTATTAGAGTCGGTGACTATAGACGTATAGAGGGTAGCTTTAACCTAGTAGTAAGGCCGAAGATAATACTTTCGCCTAGTATTCTAAGGCCTTCCGTTAAAAACGACGGTAATTAGTTTTAGAGACGTAGTTCTAGTATTAGTAAAGGTATAAAGGAGGTATTATCTAACGGTATTCCTTAATAGTTAATAGCGGTAGCTACCTCTTAGTCGATTTTATAACTAATATCTTAGTAGAGATATAGGAAATCGAGGAAGTAGTAGTTCGCTTAAAGGTTAGTTAGAAGATCTTTAGGGTAAATTTTAATTAGCTATTAATAGATTTCTTATTTAGATTCTTTAAGTTCTAGTATAAGATAATTAGAATAATAAGAAGGAGGGAGTGAAGAATCTAGGGAAGAAGGGATAGATATAGCTAATTTATAAGGAGGTTAGTAAGTATTCCTAGCCTTCTCCATCTTCCTAGCCCTCTTTTATAAGAATACTATGTGTTATCTATAGTATTAGCTAGGTAAATAACTATTACTAAGGTAGTTAGTATATATAGGGAATAGATATTATTTATATAATTAGTAAACTACTATATACTACTACTAAGGGGTCGTTATTATTTAAGTTAAAGAGGATTTCAGCTAGTTTAGCGTCTTAGCGGAAATTTCTATTAGTAGCTTCTCTAGCCCCCTTTTTACGGCAGTACGTAGTATTAATATAGAGGTAATCTATAAGGGATAGTATTAATAGTCATTAAGGTAAATAAATAAATAAATACCTTATACCTAGGCTTATAACATTTTAAGATAGGTAGAATAGTAATAGTTATTATATTACTAGCTATATAAGTAGAGTATTATAACCTACTTAATAGGCTATACGTCGTATGCGCTTAGCATAGGTTACGCCCTTATATTAACCCGTAAGGGGAAATGACGTATAAGGCTTACTAGTCTCTTTAGGGGGTTTATTAGATCCCCTATAGAATAATTCTTAGATTTCTTAAGAATTAGTCTTACTATAAAAATAGACTAATTTTATATTACTATATAACCCCTATAATTTATAATTATAATAATTCTAATTCTTCTACCTATTTAAGGGTAGTAATCTATTATTAGTTATAGTAAATATAACTCGCTCTAGTAGTATTATAAGTAATACACCGTTATAGTAGAGTTAAGATAAAAGTAGTTTATTAAATACTATTAATAATAATCCTAGCTAATAGGAAAGGGAATGGGAAAGTTATATAGGGGATATAAATAAACCTAATAACGCTAAAAATACCCTTAAGGGAGATTTAGAGAATTATAAAGGAAGTATTCCCCCTATAATAGAACGCCTTACGTAGGCGAGGCGTAAGCGAGAAGAGTTACTATAAATTTAGTAACTTAAAGAAGTTAAAGTAGATATTACCGCCCTAGAATTAGGGGAATAGATTTCTCTTTATAATAATAGTACTATAGGTCGGAAGCGTATATATAGTAAAACTAAGGAGTATTTAAGTCCCTTCTAAAGTATATTAAAGCTAACCCCTATTCCTAACTATTATAGTAAGAATATCCGTGAATACTAAGACTAGATATAATAATATAATATATCTTTTCTATAGACCCTATTTAACTTTATTATATAGATATTACATATTCTATTCGTAATACTAGCGCTTAAAGGTAACCTAGAATAACTTTAGGCTACTTATTTATATTCTTATCTATTAGAAATATTAAATTAGAAGGATTTTATAGACTTTTTATTAAACTATATTAAGGATCCTATAAATAGGGAGTTAAGCGTATATTAATAGTATACTAATATATATTAACACCTAATATAAGTAATTTATAAGTTTAAAATATACTTAATATTATTAGAAGTATAACTTCCTAAAAAAGTTAAAAGCGAGCGGGTAATAAATTTATATACTAAGCTTACTAAAGAGCTTTAAATCGCCCTTATAAATTAGGGGTCCCTACTTAATATAAGAGATAAACTCCTATTATTAGCGGTACGCTTTAAGGCTAATATTAATAAGATTAAAAGCTTAGGTAAGAAAGGCTAGCGAAATATACTATATAAATACGCGGATTGCGATAAAGGTAAAAAAATTATAAATAAATAGGGATAATACTATAAGAGGATAAGGAATAGGTAGTTATAGTAGTAAGAGTAGTTATAGTAAGCCTGAATCACGCGACTTATTAGATATTACTTATTAGAATTATATTAAGAAGTACTATAAGTTATCCTAATCTACTAAAATAAGGCGGATTCTAATAAAAAGGAAGATACCTAAACCTTAGTATTATAGGCGAATAGGGCTGATACGTAAGTAAGGAGTAGGGAAAAGGCTAGACCCTATTAAAGACTCTAAATTATCGGGGGAGAGGTTATAAGGAGTAGAGGTTAAACCTCTAATACTATATTAATATAAAGTTAAGACGACCCTAAAGCGTAAGCCTCTTAAGTATGAAGGATATCTTAATTATAATTCCTAGTTAAATATTATCTTATAAGCTTACGCTATTTAGATAAGGTAGGACTACCGCTAGTTATTAGTAGACCTATATAGTATATAGTAGGTATTAAGGTTAATACGGGTATAAGGAAGTAGTATTTTAGAATTAATAAGTTATTATTCTAACTAAATAATCTATAACGGTTTATAAAGTTCTTAAAGAAATAGCCTACTATCTATATACTTCTTATTTCCGATATTATTAATCCTATAACTAAAACTTAGAGTAGTAGGTATAAGTAATCTAGATAAAGAATATATAGTTAATTTATATATATTACCTCTAGAGTTTAGTAAGTTCTTAGACGTATTCTTAGTTAAAGAAGCTAGATATCTACTATCCTATTAAGGAAGTAATTACACTATTAATATAACTAGTAACCCGCCTTATAGACCCTTATATAACCTAATAAATATAAAGTTAGTAGAATTAAGATACTATCTAGATAAAGTTTTAGTAAAAGGATAGATTAAGTACTTTAAGAGTCCTACGGGATCACCTATCCTATTTATCTTAAAGAAGGATAGAGGCCTACATCTATATATTAACTACCGTAGGTTAAATAAGGTAACTATTAAAAATAGACACTCTTTACCCCTAATTAGTAAGATATTAGATTACTTATATAGAGTAAAGGTCTTTATAAAACTTAATCTTAAGGATACGTATCATTATATTTATATCTAAAAAGGAGATAAGTAGAAGACTATATTTCATACGCGATATAGTTATTTTAAGTATTTAGTAATACTATTTAGTCTTATAAATACTCTAGTAACCTTTTAAGCTTATATTAATAAGTCCTTAATAGGGTTACTAGATAAATTCTATATTATTTATCTTAATAATATTCTTATCTATTTAGAATTATATACGAAGTATAGGGATTATATATATAGAGTACTTAAGCGGCTTTAGTAGTATAAATTATTTACTAACCTAAAGAAATATTAGTTCTTTATAATTAAAGTAGAGTTCTTAGGATTTATTATCTTAACTAAAGGCGTTATAATAGATTAGCGTAGGGTAGATACTATCTAATTATAATCTAGGCCTAAGAGCTTCTATAAAGTATAGATCTTTCTTGGATTTATAAATTTTTATTATCGTTTTATTTATTAGTATTTATAAATTACGTCACCCTTAATAGGGCTATTAAAGGGTAGTATGAAAGGTATTAAGATAGGTCCTTTTAATTAGCTTAATAGAGTGGAGTATATATTTAACGTGCTTTATTAAGATATTTTAGCCCTACGCTACCTACGCGAGTTAAGACTAATATATTAGATTTTAGACTAGCTAGTATTCTATTATAACTCTAGGAATTAGGTTAGTAGTATCCTATAGCCTTTTAGAGTAAGAAAATAAACTTAGTTAAAGAACGCTATAAAACTTATAATAAGGAGTTACTTATAATAGTCGTAATCTTTAAGTAGTAGAGATACTACCTGGAAGGTAGTTTCTATCTAGTTAAAGTACTTACTAATTATAATAACCTAAGGGGTTTTATAAATATAAAGGCCTTAAATAGTTAATAAGTAAGATAGGTAATAAGACTCTTAACTTATAACTTTATTATTAAGTATAGGCTAGGTAAGACTAACCTAGCTAATACGCTATTAAGGCGCCCTAATTATAAAAGTAAGGGTAGGGCGATAAATGAACTTATCCTTATATTATAATAAAAGCTATTAATAGTAGCAGGTTTATTAAACCCTATTTTCCGTGCTATAACTAAAGCCTACGTATTTCCTATACTAGGATAGGGCTTATAACCCTCTAGTAATAAAAGTGAACTTACTATAATATATAATATATACGTAAGGTAGTTATAGACACTAGTACTAGCCGTAAGATTAGTAGTACTAGGAATTATTAATATAGCTATTAGAATAATAGTTTTAGATAGAGTATATCTATTAAGGCGTAGGGACCCTTAACCTGAAATTATAGGGAGTATAAGTAAGATACTACCTTAATATACCTATAACGTAGCTAAGAAATAGCTTAACCCTATTACTAGAACTATTAATTATAAATAACTTATTCTACATTTTCTAGCTAGTATAATAGCGAAGAATAAAATAGTATATACTATAACTTTAAAGTCTATAATTAAATTAATTAAAGTACTTTAATAAGAAGATATTTTTATTAGCTAGCGACGTATAAGCGAAATAATAGATAAATAAGTTAAAAGAGCTAGTAAATAGATATTTAATAGTTAAGGTTTACTTAGGTATAATAAGAAGTTATATATTCCTAAAGACTTATTAGTCTATAAAGAGCTATTAAAACGCTGTTATAACAACCCCTTAATAGGGTATTTTAGGCTTAATAAGACACTTAGTCTCCTTTATTAAAAGTATACCTAGATAGGTATAAAGGTAGATATTAAAGAATATATTAATTCTTATAATATTTATTAAAGAGTTAAGGTGAAATAATATCGACTATATAGTAATTTAACTGCGCTTCCTAAGCCTACTAGGTTATAGAGGTCGATTATAATAGATTTTATTATAGATCTTCCCCTATATAAATAGCGTAGATAGGTTTATAATACTATTCTTATAGTTATTAATAGGTATATAAAGATGCTTCGCTACCTTCCTATATAAAAGGACTATAAGGTAACTAATCTTATAAACGTCTTATTTAAGGAAGTCTTCCTAAAGTATAGTATACCTAATAATATTATATTAGACCGAGGGAGTCTATTTATAAGCGCTTATTAGTCTAACTTATACTACTATTTAAAGTTAAATTATAGGCTAAGTATAGCCTTCTATCTATAGACTAATAGCTAAATAGAATATTAGAATTAGATATTAGAATATTATTTAAGAACTTACTATAGTAATAGATAAGATAATTAGGCGGGGTTATTACCTCTAGCCGAATTTATATATTATAGTATAAAGAATATAATAATAGGCTATAATCCTTTTAAGCTTTATTATAACTATTAGCCTAAGATTCTTATATATTCTAGGGATAGAACTTACTAAGAGGAGGTATTAGATATAAGATAATATATCTAAAAACTTTATAAGTTATATAAAGACCTATTAAGTTAATAGTAAGACGTACTAGAAATATAAGTAAAGTTCTATAATAGGAAGTATAAGTTAATATCTTTTAACTAAAGAGACTTAGTTATACTAAATATAAAGAACTTAAAGTAAAAGTAACTAAGTAGGAAGCTATTATATAAGCTTATTAATCTATTCCGTATCCTTAAACTATTAAGTAAGTAGGTATATCACCTAGTATTACTATTAATATATATAATCTACCCTATTTTCTATATTTCTCTCTTAGAGCTATATACGCGCAGGTAAGGTAATACCTCTATACCTAAGCTACTACCTCTAGAACTTATTAATAATAATAAGTAGTAGGAGTTAAAAGAGATTTTAGATAAGAAGATAAAGAAGGGTAAACTCTAGTATCTTATTAAGTAGAAGGGATATCCTCCCTAATATAATTAATAGGTTCTAGAAGAAAATCTAGAAGATATATAAGAAATACGTAAAGACTTTAATAAAAAGTAAAAGCGCCGTTATTATAAGTAGGAATTATAAATATTAAGATAGAATTAATAAATAGAAAAAAGGATATTAAATTAGTTACTTAAAAGTAAGCGTAAAGAGTATTAATCGCTTTTATCTTATTTACTAGGAGTAGGTAAAACGCCTTAGGGGCGCTAGTATATAAAAATAACTTAGGAAAAAAATAAAAAACTATCTAATTAAATTAGGAGAAGGAAGCCTAGCGCTAAGTAGTTAAAGCTTACTTAGCTACTTATATAAGCGTAGGTAATATAATAATAATATACTGGGCACCTACTCTTTATTATCTATATCTATCTTATCCTCTAGGCTAGAGGCTAAGGGCTTAAGGCCTACCTAAGGATATATAAGTAATAGTTATAATAATTAATAAATATAGTAGAAGTATAGGGAAGTATACCTTAGCTTACTTAATATTATAAATACCTACAAGGGTTTTAGTAATATATTCTATTATTTAAAGAATAGTAGTCTATACTTCTAATATACTTATTAGTTTCTTTTTACTACCTAGATATCCTACGACGCGGTTATAAGCAGCTAGCTTAGAGCGGATTATAACTATAGTATTTATAAGGGTAACGCCTACTTCTTAAAGCTTTAATTTATCCTCTAGAGTATCTAGATAATTAGCGTTATTAATTAACTAATAAAGCTTAATTACCTTATTATAAACTAGGATCATATTATTAGGAATTTAGAAGTTAAGTAATTAGTATATATTATAACTATAAAAGTAACTTAAGAATATAGGGAAAACCTACTAGTTTATAATTATAATAGACTTTTAAATAATAGTTATACTACTTTAATATTATCTTCTTCCTATTAGTAATTATAAATATAGCGTTACTTATACTATTAATATATATACTAAGTATAATATAATTATAAATACCTATACTTTATAGGTCCTTTATTAATATAATAAATATACCTCTTATATATATTTTACTTAAGATAGGGAACTCCCTAAGAACGCGTAGCTAGGGAAGCTAGGGTAAGAATAATATACTACTTTATATTAGCTATATAATTAAAACGTAACTAAGTACTTACCTCTATAAAAGAGGAATAATAAGTAGGTATAATAGGATTATTATCTAAGCTAAAAGGATTATTAATACTTACGGCGGAACTAGAGTAAAAAGCGGGCTTAAGGATAAGGTTATATAGAGGAGGAGTAGGCTCCTTAATAGGATTATTAATAGGAATCTTTATAGGATTTATAATAGGAGTTCCTATAGGATCCTTAATAATTAGATTACCTAACTAGGTATTAGGATCTACTTCTACTTTTATTATAAAAGCTAGGCGTACTATATACGTTTTATATTAAATTAAGCTACGTTATATTAGTTATATCTACGCGAAGAGCTAGTAAACTAACTTATATGTAATATCTAAGATATTAGATATTAGATACTATACTATATAATTAGCTATTATTACGTATATTATACGTATTATATACGTATGAGAAGAGAGGGCGCTAAGTACCTAGTAAAGATATTAATAATAGTTATAAAAGATAAAGTATTAAGGAAAATTTTAGGGATTATAATAATAATACTAAGGCGCTAAGACTATATTAGTATAGTTATTATTATTATACACGATAAGTTATTATATATAATATATATATTTTAGATTATAATATCTACGCGTAATAGATAGTTATACTATAATATAGAGTTATAAATACTATATGTTATAATTACTATATAAGTATAATCCTACTTTATTAAGTTCTTTTCCTTATATCCCGTACTAGGTTTAAAGGTTTTTATTAAACTTAATTAAATAGGCTATTTATAATAAACTTAAAGGCGAGTTTCTTTAAGAGAGGAGGTAATTATTATAACCTACTTAATAGGCTATACGTCGTATACGCTTAGTATAGGTCACGCCCTTATATTAACCCGTAAGGGGAAATAATATATAAGGCTTACTAGTCTCTTTAAGGGGTTTATTAGATCCCCCGTAGAATAATTCTTAGATTTCTTAAGAATTAGTCTTACTATAAAAATGGACTAATTTCATATTACTATATAACCCCTATAATTTGTAATTATAATATAGAGAGAGATAGAATACATAGGATACTAAGATTAGTATTAGCGCGCGTCTAGTACATAGCTAGTCTAACTAATTATATCCTATTTTAATATATTTTAATATATTAATCTTATAAGAGCTCCTATTTTATTTATATTAAAGAATAATAGTAGCTTATAATTATATATTAACTACTATAAGTTAAATAAGGTAATAGTAAAGAATTATTATCCTCTTCCTTTAATTAGTAAAATACTTAATTACTTATAAGGTATAAAGATATTTATTAACTTAGACTTTAAGGATACTTATTATAAGATTTATATTTATAAGGGTAATAAGTAGAAGATAGTATTTTATATATATTATAATTACTTTAAATATATAATTATACTATTTAAGTTAGTAAATACCTTAGTAACTTTTTAAGCCTAGATTAATAGAGCTTTAATAGACCTAGTAGATATTACTTATATAATATACCTTAATAATATCTTAATTTATTTAGAAGATATCTTAAGTTATAAGTAATATACTTATTAGGTATATAAATAGTTATAAAAGTTTTAACTTTATATAAATTAAAAGAAATATATTTTATATTAATTTAATAGAATTCTTTAGATTTATTATAAGTACTAATAGTATATTAATAAATAGTTATAAGGTATTTACTATTTAAGACTAGCTAGTACTAATTATATATTAGGAAGTCTAAGTATTCTTAAGATTTATAAACTTCTACTAGTATTATATATACTACTATTTATAAATAGTATCCCCCTTAACTAGCCTTTTAAAAGGTAGTAAAGATAGGAAGAAGTTAAAACTATTTATATAAGGCGCTAGTAAAGAGAAGGTATTTTATAACTTATATTATACCTTTATAATTATACCTATCTTAATATATTTTAATCCTAATAAGAAAATTTAGATTAAAATAGATATATCTAATTTTACTATAATAGCTATCTTATCCTAATAAGATAATAATTTAGCTTAATATCTAGTAGCTTTCTAGTCTTATAAATTAATACTAATTAAAACTAGGTATAAGATATATAACTAAGAGCTGTTAGTAATTATTAAAGCCTTGAAGTAATAGTAATATTATATAAAAGGTAAATATTATACTATTAAAATACTTATAAATTATAATAATCTTAGGGGATATAAATAAGTAAAGTAGTTAAATAGTTACTAAGCTTAATAAGCTATTTATTTAGTTATATATAACTTTAATATTAAATATTAACCTAGTAAGAAGAATCCTATAAATACTCTATTATATAAACCTAATTATAATAATATTAAGATATTATTGAACTAGCTCTTACCTACCTTATAAAATAAGCTAGTAAATTTAGGAAGTATTATCTCTAGTTAAAAGTAGCTAAAAGAAATAAATAAGTATATAAACTTATCTAGCTTAAGAGGGCTTAAGAAACCCTTAATTAAGCCTAAATATTTAGATAGAAGGGGCGTAAAGCTACCTTCCTAGTATTAAAGTAATATAATAACGCTACTACTTAATCCTATTACTAGGGTTATTAGTTATAAATAATATATCCTATAAGTACTAGTAAGAGTAGTTACTAGACTTAAAATAGCTTTTAAAGCTAGATTAGAATCCTTAAAAGAACTTATCCTCTTATTATAAAGTAATAATCTATTTATTATTAAATAAAAAGATAAGGTAAAGCGTATAACTTCTAAGTAAAATACTATTAAATAGCCTTAAAAGGTTAATTTGATAGGATTACTAAGATTTAAAGGAGTACTTTATATATTAAATAATTTAGTATTATATATAGAAATTTTTATAAGGTATTATAATAATACTTTAATAGATTATTTTAAGTTATAGAAAACCTTAGAGTTAATTTAATATAAGTATTATTAAAGTAGAATATTAGTAGATATTAAGCTATATATCTAAACTTATAAAATATATTAAAGAGTAAAAGCTCCTAGATATAAACCCTATAATATTATAATATTATTATTATAACTTAAAGGGCCTTAAGAAGAACTTTTTATAAATTTTATTATAAGCTTACTACCTAGTAAATATAGAAATTTTATATATAATTCTATTCTTATAATTATTAATAGGTATATAAAGATAGTCTAATACCTTCTAACTAAGAGTACTTATATTACTATTAAATTAGCTAAGATCTTATTTAAGAATATAGTATTATATTATAATTTACTAATAGGTATTATATTAGATTAGGGATCCTTATTTATAAGTAGCTATTAATTAGAAGTCTACTATTATATAAAAATAAAGAGATAACTAAGTACTACCTTTTATTTATAAATAGATAGGTAAATTAAATACTAGAACTAAATATTAAAATATTACCTTAGGGTATTTTTAAATAAAGAATAAGATAATTAGATTATATTACTCTTAATAACTAAATTTATATATTTTAATAGTATTTATATTATACTAGGTTATTTACTATTCTTTATAATATATAGATATAATTTATATATAAAAGATAAAGTTAGGAATAACTTTCTAGAAGGAGGAGTACTTATAACTAAAGATTATATAAAAAATATTTTAAAAATAAGAGTTATACTAGTAGATTAATAATAGACTATTTAAGTATAAATTATAAACTTTTATAATAAACTTTATATCTTAAAGTCTTATATAATAGAAGAACTAGTAATATTAATTATAAAGAATTTAAAATAGAAAAGATTAAATTAAAAACTATTATATAAGTATATTAATCCCTTTAAGGTAGTAGATATAATTAGATATTAGGCGTACTACTTAAGTTTTTTAATAATATAAAGAATCTATTTTATATTTTATATTTCTTTATTAAAATTATATTAAAGTTATTTTAATAAAGGTAAATAACTATTTATATCTCTTCAAAACTTATTAATAGTAAAGAATATTATAAGGTAGAATAAATCCTAGATAAAATAAAAAATAAAGGTATTTAATACTACTTAATTAAGTAATTATAAAATAGAATATAACTAATAGATATCTATTAAAGATATAAATATTAAAGACTTATAAAGGGAATATAATAATATATATATAATAAAGAAGTATTATAAGTAAAATACTAGTATATAATATTATAATAAAACTATTTAATTATAAAATCAAGTTATATAGAATAAGTTATAAGTTATATTTATATAATAGAGATTTTAATAAAGAGATATATAAGAAAAGAATTAATTAAGTGGAAAATCCTTATAACTTAAGAAAAGAATCTTTCCTTAAAGGTATAATATTAAAGTTTTATAAGGGGAGCGTATTAAGGTAAGCTAGAGCTTATAAAAGATAAAGGAGGGCTTATAATAAATAAATTAAAGGATAAAGTAATATCCCTAGTAGGGGTAGGTAGAGTAGGTAGAGTTGGCGTAGGAGTAGGAGTAATAGAAGTAGGAGGAGCGTAAGGGGTATAAAGGGCGCGAATCTTATAGGTAGAGGGCGTAGTACTAGTAGAACTACTATTATAAAGAGGGCGGCTAGGGCTAATAAAAGCGGGGGCGGGTAATATAATAGTAGGAAGTATAATAGCCTCCTCCTCCTCCTTTATATCCTCTTTTATCTCCCTTATCTCCCCCTTATTAAAATTATTATTATCCTCCCCCTAATATATAATTAACTTATATAAAGATAGTAGAATACTTTAATAATATATTTACCTCTAGACTGACCGCGTCGGGTCGGTACTTCAAACTCGAGTCGGGAACCCGACTCGACTCTTGGCGAGTCAATACCAAATTCCTGGCCCGAGTATTCGGGTCGGTACCAAAAGTTAGTACCGAGTATTCGAGTCAATACCATGGGGTGGTACCGAGTATTGGTACCGAAGTATTGACCCGACTCGCTAAGACATTAGTTCCACCCATATTATTTTGCCAAGACTATTATATCAGGAATATTTCTTATTTATAATAGTATTTCGTACTATATATATAACTTACTAATAGATTACTAAGCATTATCATTATTACTAACTAGGTAATTCTTAATAGTAAATAAGGTAATATAAAAAGGTAATAGCTAATTAGCTATTCCTATAGAAATAATAACTATAATATTACTAATATTTTCTATTTATAGTAGGTTTTACTATTATATATATAACTTACTACTATATTACTAAGCATTATTATTATTATTACCTAGCCTAATCTAGGTAATTCTTTAAGGTAATGCAAAATAGTAATGCATATCCCTAGGGAATTAAAGGGGGTATTAAAATTCTAATTGAAAAAAATCTATTTTTGGTATAGGGATAATTTTGAAAAAAATCTGGTATCCCTTACTATTTTATTAAGGGCTTAGCGTCTTAGCGATACCTTGGCGATTCGGGTCGGTCCAACCCGACTCGCCAAGGTACCGAGGGCTTTTCGGGTCGGTACCAGGAGGTGGTACCGAGTATTCGGGTCGGTACCAATCCATGGTACTGAAGCCCGACTCGATGGTTAGTCTATTTACCTCCTTTAACTCCTTATTAACCTCTATTATAATAAGGGTAATTAACCCCTCTTATAAAACTATTAATATATATTATAAAAAGTATATAATAAAAGGACTTATCTACTATCTTATTATATTTAAAATACCATTTAAGGTAATAGCTACCTAACTACCTACTTTTATACTAAGGTATAGTAATTCCTTAGAGGTTTATAATTTATATAAAAGTATTTTACTACGCTCCCTTAAGTAAATTACTACTTCTACCTTAGTTTTAAAGGTAGTAACTTATATTATAAAGGTAATATAATAGGGTAACTTTCTACCCTAGAAGGTAATAATAGGGTTATAAGTAAAGAGGCTAGATAAATAAGTATAAAAGGTAAAGGGGACTTATAACCTATTAATATATTATAAGTAAATTATATTAAAATCCTATTATTATAAATTAATTTATAAGGCTTATAAAGGTAGTAGTACCTCTTATAAGCCCTATTAATCTTATAATTATATAATAACCTAGGACTTAAACCTAGATACTTAGTATATTAAAGATAGTAAGGTTATAAGAGGGCTACTACCTTAATAATATAATAGGGTAGTATAGTATAATAAGAGAGTTTAATTATCTATTATAAGAGTTAGTTAATAGGAATACCTTTAAGTATAAAGAGTATAAGAATAATTTAAAAGAAGTATAACATAATAAGATATTAATAAGGCCCTTAAATAACTAATATAATAGACTTATATAAGAAGGTAATTTATAAGTAATATATTTATAATATACTTAAAGATAATTAAAGTCTATTATAAGGTAATCTTCTTACTATAATAGAATATCTATAATTTAGGACCCTAAGCTTATTACACCTTATTAGTTAGTTAATAAGTCCCCTAGATTCCTTTCCTAGACTAGCGCGAATATTAAAAGTCTAATATTTCTTTATATTCTACCTACCTATATAATAACAGTTTATAATATTTTCTATTTAAATAAAGTTATATAGCTTACTTTTAGCTATCTAACGCTTTAAAAATATTAAAAATTAATGTAGTAGTTTAAAAGATATATCGGAATAAATGGATTTACCTACTAATATCTTAGTATATCTCTACCGCCCGACTAATTTTTTCTTCCTACGTTATTTTTATTATTAAATACCTTACTATAGACGTTGTTCCTCCCCCTAATAATCTACGTCTTATAAGCTATACTAATTATCTTTAAAGTATATATTATCGCCCTTCTTATACTAAATATAGCTCCTCTAGCTCCTTATTAATACCTTCTAAGCGTGTAGCTCTTTCTAAGCTATACCCTAATACTATTAATAAGAGAGTTAAATCTTATAAGAGTAACAATATAAGGCGTACTAGACGCCTAAGGAAGATTAATTTAAGTACCTAGGTTAGGTCTATTAACCTACTAGTAAACCTTAGAGATATTATATTAATAGAACCTTACCCTAGAGAAATACTATTAGGTACTTACTCTTATAACTACCTTAATAAGGGTATTACTCCCTAGTAGTATATAGCCCTCGCTAATATAACTATTTAAGTAGTTATTCCGCCTAGGAACCCTTAATAACCTACTCCCCCTATCTTTAAAGAGACCTCCTAAGAGATTACTCCTCTATTAGCTCTTAAATATCATCTAGATACGCGTCGCTAGTATACCTCGTAGTAGGCTAATTAAGATAATAATACTAAGTACTAGGCCCCCGTTTAACGAGGCTTATACCGGCGTCTAAATAATATATATTAGGGGCGGATGCTAGGCTAGAGATATTAAGTATATAGGGATCCCTAGATAGTAGGAGATATAATACCCTACCTAGTTAATAAATTATTTAATATCCCTATAAATAGATATCTATACTATAACGTACTATTATAAAAAAAATATATAGTAACTTAGGGGATAGTTAATAGCTATATTATAATAGTAGGAAGAATAATTAGCTTCCTCCTAACTAGTTATATAAGCTAGCTAATATTAACTTATTACTTAAGGGGCCTTAAAAGGAGGCTAAGCTTAAGGTATAGTTTATTAATAAATTACTTAGTAATATAAATAATATTATTATTAATAGATAGTCTATATAAAGGAGGAGTATATATAGTAAAGAATTTTTAGATAATATTATTAGTTATAATAATCATCTATCCTTTACTAGTAAGGGTATAATTAATATTAATACCTATATTAGTTAAACTACCTTCTAGATCTAGGGGTCTATTTATTATCTAACAGGTCTACTTATTATTAATAATAGCCTTAGGCTAAAATTTACCTAGATTTATATACTAGATAGTATATAGGAGTAACTAGATATTTACTATTAATATTTTAATAATTTAAATTAAGATACCCTTACTTCTACTTAGTATACCCTCTAATCTATTAACCTATATATCTAGGGGTTTAAATCCTACTATAACCGCCTTAAGGAGAATAAACTATAATATCCTATTAATATTATAAGCGTCTATATCTAATAGCTAAATCTTAAATAATAGGATAAGGGTACCTATAATTACCCTACCTCTATAAAAGTAGCCTGTATTATAATAACTCCTAATAATATTATAAGAGGCCGGATTAAGTGGGATATCTATATTAGAATTATTAAGGGGGGCCTTATATTAATCCCTAACTAGTATCCTTCCTATATAGCCCTCTACTATCTACTCCTATTTCTATTTAGTAAATAGTTATAGTATAACTATCTCCTATTAGCCGGCTATTAGCTTCTAGGTAACTATCTACTATATATATTATAATAGAACTATATTACTAGTACGCTCGCCTAGTATACCTTAATTAGTAGCGATAATAAACTAGAGTAGTATTACAAGCGAATTAAACGGGTCTTATAATAGATATAGTAAGAGTATATCTCGTTATAGTAATATGAATTAGTTAGAAGAACTACCTAAACTACTAAGTGGATTAGATAGCTTAGATACTAGATCTATATAAACTATACCTCTTAGTAGGATTTCCTATAACTATATAGATAGCGTGGATTTCTATCTAGATAGGAGCTTTATACTTAACTTATATTATCTACTAGACTAATCTCCTAGATACTAAATATAACCCTTTACCTTTAGACTAGTTTAGTATAAAGCCTACTTATCTTGTTATTAATACTCCGCTCTACGAGATCTACCTAGACCTATTAACCCTAGGGATAACCGGGTTATAACACTTTAAGTACCCTTAAGATAAGTACCTTAGGACGAGAACCTACCCTAAGTTAAGTTAGTTAACGACGTTTAATAATAGATAATATAAATAAAAAGTCAGTTAAGGATATACAGCTAGATCTCTATTACAGGGATAGAGATAAACTTAAAGATTAGTTAATATAACTTAAGTTATATATTACCTTCTAAGAAACGGAACTTCTAGCTAAGAAATAAACTACCTTTATAATTACCTATATATAAGGACGTATATAGAAGTAGGTTAGACTATTTTAGAAGAAGTATAAAGATAATAACGACGATAATAATAATATTAAAGTATAATTTAAAAGCTTTCCCAGATTTAAGGTAGAGATTTAAAGAGTCTTTAAACTATTAAATAAGAATAAAGTAGTAACACATATTATTTAATATCTCACGTAGAAGAAGTTAATTATAGAGTACTTAACTTAGTTTTAATAGTACTCCGCTTAGATAGATCAGGATAATAATACTCTTATAATAATATATTACTAAGGATTAAAAGATAATATTAAAGATAAACTTATAAGGACTAGATTAGTTATAAATACCCTAGATAACTTTATAAAGGAAGCTATTAATATTAATAATAAATTATTTAAATAAATAATAAAGAAACGGTATAATAGAGGTACTAGAGGATTTAGATAATTAGGGTATTTTATAAAACCCTACTAACTAACTTATAAAGAAAGAGATCCTTACGGACCTATACTAATAGAACTTAACTTTATAAAGAAAGTAAAGAAGGGGGTATTTAGGGGTAAGAAGTAGTAAAGTAGGGGTAAGAAAGTAATTACTTACTATAGCTATAACAAGCCGGGCTATATAGCTAGAGAGTATAAGTTAAAAAATATAGTATAACGACTATAGCTTAACGTACTAGAAAAGGTACCTATCTAAAATAACAGACCTATAGAAGATCTACTTAAATCGGAGTTTAGTAATAGGGAAATTAATATAATTATAATAGACTTACTCGACTACTTTGATCTACTATAAGTAAATATCTAAGAAACTTAATAATACTATTATAAGCTTTAATAAGAAGTTATAAAAAGAAGCTAGAATATTAAATAAATTAATAAATATCTTAAAGAAATCTAAAGTAGAATATAAGAACTTAAGGTAGAAGATAGTTATAAGGCTTATAAGGAAAAGTATAAGTAAGGATAAAGAATAGAAATAGATAATTTAAAATAGAGTAATTTAGTAGCTAATAATAATAAGTCGGTTAAATCCCTAGATAAATCCAAACCTTATACCTTAATATCTAAGGATTAAGAAGAAGAAATATAAAATAACTTAAAAGGAAAGTCTAAGCTTAAAGAATATAAGATAAAGTATAATAATATATTACTAAAAAACGAGTATTATAATAATCTAAACCATCTAAAGTATAGTATTATATACTAGATAGTATATACGGAATACTATTACTAGTATTATTATATAATAAAGATATAACTAGGTAATATAGTAGTAGTTCCCATATATAGTTATAAAAACTAGAAAGAATATAAAGTAATAAGTTACTACTAGTATCTAAGAACTAAAAGATTAAGGAAGTAGTTCCTAGGCTATAACTAAAGGTAGTATAGTATTATCTACATATATCTCAAATATAATAAGAATACTAGAGAGTATTACTTAATAAAATAGTACGTATATTTTTATAACACCTATAAAAAGCATATATAATAGAAAAAGCTTACTAGATTCCTCCTAATATTAGGAAAAGAGTAATCCCTTATACTAAGGGGAAGTATAAGGAGATAAATATATTAACCCTTATATAGCACTTATATATATCTTAGTACGATATATATATAAATATACTAGTAAATATTAATAGTTAGAGGACTATTATAATAATAGATTCTAGATTAACTAGAAACTTTATCTCTTAAGAAAGAGTATAATTAACAGGCCTACCTACTTATAGGAAGAAGTATTAATATAATTTATAGGGAGTCGACGGACTAGAACTATTAGAGAGAGTAGATAAGGAGATAACCTTACTACCTATTATTATTTAATACTATTATAAGGAACTTTCGTTTAATATTATTATAATAGCTATGTATTATATTATTCTTAGAATACCTTAGTTAAAGGAATATAATCCTATTATAGATTAGTAAAAAGGAGTACTTATATTTTAGTAGACTAGAGACGTCGCTAGGATCTAACCTATACGCTAATAATAGATAATAATAGATAAGAAGTAGAACCATAGACTAATTAAAGCGTATATAGCCTTAACTTTAAAGAAAAAGGATAACCTTTAGAAGAAAGGGTCTAACTTAATATATACTAGTAGAGGTTAGCTAGGTAAATAAGTTAGAGAAATTAAAGGGAAAGATAAACCTTCTATAATCCCTTATTAGTATAAAAAGTAGAAGTGGCTTTTTAAGGAAGAGATAACTATAAAAGTATTACCTAGGTACTAATTATAAGATTATAAGATTAAACTTAAACCTAGTAAAGAGCTAATATTTAAACTAATATATATACTTTTAAAAAAGGAACTCTTAGTACTTTATAAGTATATAGAGGAGAACTTAAAGAAAGGATTTATTTAAGAATCTAAATTACTAGTAAGATATCTAATCCTCTTTATACTAAAGAAGGATAGAAAGCTAAGGCTATATATTAACTTTTAAAAGTTAAATAATATTATAATTAAGAGTAGGTATCCTTTACTAAATATTAGTAAGTTATAAGATTAACTTAGTAAGGTGAAAGTATTTACTAAGCTAGACCTTTAAGGAGCTTATAATTTAATTTAGATAAAAGAAGGTAAAGAATAGAAGATAGTATTTTAAATATATTATAGTTACTACGAGTATCTAGTAATACTATTTAGACTTACTAATATACTAGCTACCTACTAGGTATTAATTAATAATATATTAAGGGCGTATTTAGATTAAATAATAATTACTTACCTTAATAATATTTTAATATACTTTAAGGAAGAGGATATATATATCTAATATATATAAGAAGTTTTATTATACTTTATAAATACTAAACTATTCCTTAACCTAGATAAATATAAATTTTATAAGGAATTAGAAGAATTCCTAGGATTTATAATTAGTATAAAAGGTATTTAAATAAGCCCTAAGAAGGTTAAGGTAATACTTAAATAGCTAGTACCTATAAATATTAAAGAAGTTTAAAGTTTCCTTAGATTCATAAATTTTAATTATAGATTTATTTAGGACTATTCTAAGAAAGCTATTCCTTTAACTAATATTATAAAGAAAGATATAGGGTTTAAATAGGATTTAACTTAAAAGAAAGTATTTAAGATCTTAAAGTAATCTTATATAGATCTACTTATACTTAGAACCTTCTAAGCTAATAAACCGGTATAAATAGAAATTAATATATTAGATCTAGTAATTAGAGCTTATTTATATTAAATAATAGAAGGAAAGTAGTATCTAATAGCCTACTTCTCTAGAAAAATAATACTAGTAGAGTAGAATTATAATATATATAATAAGGAGCTACTTATTATAGTATATATATTATAGTACTAGTAAGTATATACTAAGAGCTATTTAGACTTGACTATTATAATAGATTATAAGAACTTAGTTAACTTTATTATAATAAAGGAGTTAAATTAATAATAAATTTATTAGTTAGAATTACTTAGGTAGTATAAATTTAAGATAGTATATATACCTAGAAAGGATAATAATTAAGTAGATACTCTTAGTAGGAGATAGACTATATAGAAACCAAGAATATAATAAAGAAATTAATCCTAAATATAAAGGATAATAGTTTATTAGTACTAACGTAGACGTTAGTAGTAACTATATATATTTAAGTCCTAGGAATTTTAGATGCTATCTAAAAGGGATATAAGACTAACGACCTAGTAAAGGAATTAAGGAGTTAGTAACTAGGAGATAAATTCTTAAAGTATAAGGGTAAGCTTTACTTATTAGAATTATATACTAAAGAAATAGTATAGGATTATTATAATAACCTACTATAAAGACACCTAGGAGTTACTAAGATAGTTAAGCTTATTAGAAGGATATATACTATACTAAAGCTACGAGTAAAAGTTAAGAAATATATTACAGAATATATCTAGTATTAACAGAATAAATTAGCACGCTATATAAAGTATAAGTAAATCCAGTTTATACTAATACTAAACTTACTATAGAAAGATATTATAATAGACTTTATAGTTAAACTACCTAAATTAGGAGATCTAACTATAAAAGAGGTTTATAATTTAATAATAGTTATTATAGATAAGTTAATAAAGTATACTATTATAATACTATTTAAGGAGACCTATACTACTAAGTAGTTAGGATTTATTCTACTTAATAGACTAATTAGGGATTATAGTATACTAGAGTCTATTACGTCTAATAGAGACAAGCTCTTTATATTAAACTATTAGAAGACCTTAATATTAATAATTAGGATAAAGCTATAAATATTAATAGCTTACTACCTATAAATAGATAGATAGATAGAACGTACTAACTAGATAATAGAAATATACCTCAGGTATTATATTAATACTAAATAAAATAATTAGGTATTATTATTACCTATAGTATAGTTAGTATTTAATAATAAATAGTTAGATATAACTAAGTTATCTCTATTCATTATAAATTATAGAAGATAAGTAAATATATTCTTAGGCCTAAGACCTAGTCTAGAAGCTAATAAAGTAATAGTCCTTATATTAGAGATAAAGCGATTATATAAAGATATATAAGGTATAATTTATAAGGTAAATAATAGAATAGCAAGATATATTAATAAGAAAAGGAAAATATATCCTTAATTAAAAGAGGGGGATAAAGTCTACCTCCTTATAAAGGATTTTAAAATAAAGAAACTAAGTAAGAAACTAGATTATATTAAGGTTAGACTATTTTCTATTTAAAGAATAAAGGGACTAGTTAATTATAAACTAAACCTTCTACCTAATATTAAAGTATACCTAGTATTCTATATTTCTAAGCTAGAACTAGTAGATCTAAATATACCCTTATAAGAAATATTTTATTATATAATTAAAGAAGAAACTAAGTTTAAAGCGGAGAAAATTCTAATAAAGGAAGGTTAGTAATACCTTATAAAATAGAAAGGATATAGAGACTCTAAAAGTACCTAGGAGCTAGTTAAGAACCTTATAAACTACTAGATCCTTCTATAATAATTCTACTAGCACCTATAAAGTTAGACGAGTTAAAGTCTATAAGAATCTCAATCTATTTAGAAGAAAGGTTAAAGAGGAAGTTATTAGGACTAGGAGCCGCAGTTTTCTCTTCCTATTCTAACTCCTTAATATTCTAAATTTTACCTTCTACTATTTCCAACTTCCTTTTCTCTAACGCCTCGACTTTAGCGTAAAGGTAATTTAACTTAGTTAAAGTCTCTTTTACTTTTCTAGCCTTAAATATCTATTATTACTTAATCCGGGCCTACTTTATAAGTAAAAAGGGCGCGAGGTTATAACTATATCTAAGACGGGCGTATTTAATATAGTAATTAGATAAACTACTAACCTTATACTTCTTGGGATAGTTAGCTTTAGAATAATTCTAGCATACGCCTATTACTAGAAAAGGGGTACTAATAGACTTAATTAACTAATAATAATAGTATAATAAGGGAAGTTAGTACCTATTAGCTAGTATAATTAGAGATAGAAGCTTTTAAGATAAAAGCTAAGGGAGGGGGACCTAATATTATAAGTAAACTAAATAGGTCTTATAATATATATAATAAGAGTATATCTTATTATAATAATATAGATTAGTTAGAAGAACTACCTAAACTACTAAGTAGATTAGATAGCTTAGATACTAGATCTATATAAATTATACCTCTTAGTACGATTTCCTATAACTATATAGATAGTATGGATTTCTATCTAGATAAGAGCTTCGTGCTTAACTTATATTATCTACTAGACTAATCTCCTAGATACTAAATATAACCCTTTACCTTTAAACTAGTTTAGTATAAAGCCTACTTATCTAGTCCTTAATACTCCGCTCTATAAGATCCACCTAGACCTATCAACCCTAGGGACGACTAGGTTATAACAAGTAGGAAGATAGTAGCGACCCTAAGTAGGAACTAGATTAGTATATCACCGGTAAGTATATACCTTAGGGTCGTAGTAGGTCTTAGTAAGTAATAAGACGTTAATTTTATATAAAATAGATATAGGTAAGACTATTTAACGTATTTCCCTAGTTATTTTCTAGACCTGAATCCGCTTAATTATAAATAGTTCTAAATTATTTAGATAATAGCTAGGAGGTAGTTAATATAATTTAAATAATTAGCTAATTAATATCTAGATCTAGCCTGATTTCTTTAATCGTACTATTAATAGTAGATATCTATTTAGCTACTAGGCTACTAATATCTAGATATTAATAGAGCTTAATAACCTAAATTAGTATTATTAGAATTAATAGACTATTTAAGTAGACTACTACTCTAGCCTAATAGATAGGCTTAGTATTAATCTAGATATCTCGCTTAAAGATATTAGTAGTAAGGTAACTATCCTCCTATTAATAACTAGAAAATACCTGTAAAAATTCAAGATTTTTACTTAGGAAAAGTATACTTAAAAGTATAATTATTTTATTTCTTAGTAAGTAATAGTAGTTATATAGTAAATTTAAGTATAAATATAATAGATATTTATACGAACTATTATAAATACTAAGACCCTCCTTAAGTATTATAGGGGTTATAAGGTAAATATTAGTAAAGATATTAATTTTAGACTAAGGGATTATTTATAATAGTTACTTAATACTAGGGTATTAATAAATAGTTATTAGGCCTACCTATATTATAACTCTACTACAACGTTACTATTTAGGACTAATAAGGTATAACTAAGTATACTATTATTAGACGACTTATCGTATTAGTTATTATTAGGAAAAGACGTTATTCTTATTAAGATAGAAGCGTTAAAAGACTAATACTATCTACTAGGTACCTAATTAACTACGGGATATCTAGTATAGTAATATTCTATTCTACTAATAACTTCTACGCTACTAGACTATTTAATATAATTCTTGAATTATTATATCCCTTATATTATAATATATCTTTTATACTCTTATAATAACTATTAATAGTCCTACTAGATTTATTATATTAATATAGAGGAATCTATTAGATATAGGAGTTATTACAGGCTAGTATTAATCCAGCCCTTTAAGGTTTAACTAGTAGTATTTAATAAACTAAATAATAGAATAGCTTATTTTTATTATTAGAAAGTCTAATATCTTCTTACTATAGGAATATCTAGTAATTAGGACCCTAAGCTTATCGCCGCCTTTTAGTTAGTTAATAAGTCCCCCAGATTCCTTTCTCAGACTAGCGCGAATATTAAAAGTCTAATATCTCTTTATATTCTACCTACGTATACACCTACCCTTTATAATATTTTCTACTTAAATAAAGTTATACGATATATTTATAGCTATTTAAAACTTTAAAAATTATAAAAATTAGTATAGTAGTTTAAAAGATATATTATTATAAATAAATTTACCTACTAAATTCTATACGCTAACGGCTAGAATAATTAGATTAATAATAAAAATCCTGTTATTATTTATAAATTACCTATTCTACCACGTCACCTACTAACGTGTCTGATATCGGTCTGAATAGGGGGAAATATCCGTCTTATTATTAGGTATAGAACGCTGTTAGAATAGGTACATGCATATGATATAGCTAATGCTATCGCATGTATAGGCTACCTACTAACGGGTCTAATATACTTACTACTATTCACCTTACCTACTAACCTGTCTAATATCGGTCTGAATAGGGGGAAATATCCGTCTTATTATCAGGTATAGAACGCTGTTAGAATATGTGTATATATATGATATAGCTAATGCTATCGCATTTATAGGCCGCCTAACTACTAACAAGTCTGATATACTTACTACTATTCACCTCACCTACCAACCTGTCTAATATCGGTCTGAAAGGGGGGAAATATCCGTCTCATTATCAGGTATAGAACGCTGTTAGAATAGGTGCATGTATATAATATAGCTAATGCTGTCGTATTTACAGGCCGCCTACCTACTAACGGGTCTAATATACTCCCTACTATTTACCTCACCTACTAACGTGTCTGATATCGGTCTGAATAGAGGGAAATATCCGTCTCATTGCCAGGTATCTAACGCTGTCAGAATGTTCCAAATCGGTTTATAGGTGCATATGATATAGCTAATACTATCGCATTTACAGGCTAAAACGTCTGATATACTCCCCGCTATTCACGTCACCTACTAAACGCCAGGTAGTAGGGGTGATTTTCTAACGTTAAAATCTTGAATTTTTACAGGTATTTTCTAGTAAAGATATAATTATATAACTAAGTATATTATTAGGCCGTTTTTATACTTCTAATATTATAATTAGTATTCTTATAGGCTGCTAAGTAGCTATTAATAGGATCTAGGCGTTAATAATAAGTTACAACTAATATATTAGGGGTAGTCTACCTATTATCTAATAGTACCTACTTATATATAACGTTTCTTATTATTTAGCTAGATATATATTTAGGAGTTTTAGGCTTAATAATATAGAGGTTTCCCTATCTTATTACCTGTAATAGAGCTATATATAGTTAATTATAACTAAAAGTAGGCCTAGTTTATAAGTTAATACCTATATACTTTATTAATTAGCCTTATATTTTATTAATAGTTATAATAAATACTAGTCAGATAGGGTACTACTTATAAATAAAGGGGGTAGGAATCCGCTTATTATTTTCTTTAGACTATAATAGCGTCTTAAATAGTATTACCTTCTTACTATTATAGGTACTACCTATAATCTCCCCCTTAAAGATATACTTATTATATCTTATTACTTATAGTTAGGTCCTATTATATAGACGTAGCGGATTAAGGTTTCTTAGTAGTATAACTAATACGCCTAGCTTAATATATAGCTTATAAGATAGTAGGGAGGGTTTATAGAACCTATAAAAGTACTTAGGGGGGAAGAGTTCATTATCTTCTTCTAATATAATACGATTAATACTCTAGTATATTATTATATTACTAGGGATATATAATATTATCTTAGTATTAATACTAGTAACATCTTTATTAATAATAGTGAGAATAGCCCGTTTTAATAGATATTCCCTTTAAGAGATATTTATCTTAATATTAGTATAGATAGTCTTCACTAAATTATTAATAGGATTTCTAGGAGTATAACTATATTTCTAATATAATATATCTTTATTAGTAGTAGGGCTTTTCTAGATATTAATACTATTACTAATAGTAAGGAGATTACTTATAAAGAGTCCTATTTTATAATATATAGTATCTATTAGGTCGGGATTATTAAGTTACTTATTAATAGTAAGATTTAAATATATAACCTTATTCTAGAAATAGGCCTTCTAAAGATGTACCTTAATAACCTAGCTACTAGATCCTCCTAGAATAACTAGGAGTATTTATTAGAAGTCCCTATAAAAGTAGACTACCTTACCCCTAAAATAAGCCTAGTTATTATTATAAATATCTTAAAGGCTCTAACTAATAGCTTCTATATTATATTAACTCTATATAAGAGACTTATCCTAAAAGATAATATAGGCTCGCTTAATTAGCTTAGTAAGATTAGTCCCCTTCTTAATCTTATATAAGGAGGTAGTATTAGAGTCTAGGGGTATCTTAAATTATAAGTAAGTAGTCTAACCTCCCTATAATAGCGTTAATATAATACTAGAAGACGCTACTATTAGAGTAACCTTTTACTAGGAATATAGCCTTTCTATAATAGTATTTTATACTATTATCTTACTAGTCCCCCTAGTACTATTAAGGAAGAAAGTATACCTAGAGTATTAAATTTATTATTAGTATTAGCGTTAATGGTAGCGATAATCTAATTAGTAGCGTAGTATTAATTAATATTTAGCCTATTCTATAAGACCTCAGCCTTATTAGGGGTAATTTAGTAAGATATTTCTTCCCGTAAAAGTCTATTTAGAATATTATTAAAATTATTAAATAAAATAGTTAGAATAGATAGGCTATATTAGGCTAGATCCTTAGTATATTTAGGGGTTAATTAATATTCTAATTAGCCGTTAATTAGGTAAAGGGCGTACTATTTAGTAAATGACTATTACTTATAATAATTATCTAGGATCTAAAGTATTAAAAAATCCTATTATAGGAGGTATAAGTAGTTATTTAAGATATACTCCTTATACTTATTTTATAAGGTAAGGGCGTTAGTAGGTTAGAGTTTAATTAAAACTAATATAAAAAGACTATATAACCTATAACCTCCCTAAAAATCCTTTCCCTTATTAAGGATCTTATTAGTATATTTATTATTTTTAGTTAACCTAAGCTTTATATAGGCCTCCTTTTATCCTATTAGCTAGCTATCTACTATCTCAAGGTTATTAAATAATATAGCCCCCTTAATATAATAGAGGAGTAGTTAGTAATAGTAGAGATCCTTAGTTTTAGGACTAATAAAATTAATACGCCTAAGAGTCTTACCCCTTTTATATATTTTCTAACATTTATTTCTTTTATTCTATATAAAGACTTTGGGAAAATCCGCGTATAGATAGTAGAGTAGATCCCTTATAATAGTAGGACGTTTCCTATTCTATCTTATAAAAGGTAATAGCTAAATATTATTATAAGCTTCCTTAGTAAGATAGTTTATATTGAAAAACTCTATTAATATAGTTTTATAGAGCTTATTATTATCTATTAGCTTTTATTTAGTAGCCTTATTAATAGCCTAGTTATTAGCTGGCTTAAAAAGGGTATACTATTAACCTAGGAGGTAGATTTATAGACGCTCTATATAAGGCTTTATAATACCTATACTAAATAAGAGTATCTTCTAGATAGCCTTAGTAGACCTAATCTAGCGAGCGGACTAATACTCTATAATCTTATCTATTAACTCCCCTTATTATTATAACTAGCTATTAGGAGTAGGGTTATTATTATTACGCGTATAATTCCTAGTAAGGGAGATATTAGCCTAATTAGGTCCCTTATAAATATATTTATATAGATAGAAAATAGACTTAATAGAGCCGTAGATCTTAATATTAATATAGGTACTATATTTCTTTAATAGGTATAAGTTATAAGGGATAACCTATCTATTGTTAATAGAGGAATTAGGTTTAGGGGGGCCGACTAGATATTTATAGAAAGGATAACTCCTATTAGGTATAAAAGACGTCTCTTAGTAAAAATCCTTTAAAAAAGCCTTACTATAATAATTCTTCTCCTAACTAAAATATCTATTACTAGGGACCCTAGTATAGCGATTATAAACTATATACTATAAGACTAACTTATATAGCATATTATTATCCTATTAAGGGGGGATAAATACTTAAATATTACTATTAATATTACTAACTATCTAGATCTAATTCTCTTCTTATATAATAAGGAGAATATAAGTATATAAGAGACCTTACTTCTAAAACTTAATAATATAATAGTAGCTTATATAAATACTAAGGATGTATTACTTAAGAAGGTCCCTTATTAGCTCCTAGAGCTTCTAATTAAAGATACGGGTAATTAGATTATAATAGTACTTTAATATCTAACTAGGTTCTAGTAAGCTCTAAATATTAGGCTACTTAGGATTATATATAAAGGTAATAAAAAAATTAAGTTTACCCCTTTTTTAGACTATTATTATAATATCCTATATTCTCGCTTTTATAGTACTGTTAGGAACTAGACTAGAAGGCTAGTTCCTAAGGGCTAGAATAGATAGTATAAACTACTAGCGAGTAGGTAGTATTATAAAGGTAGACTTAATACTCTAGTAACTTTATAGTTATAAAAGAACTAATCTCTACCTTCTAAGGAGGTAGAGGGAGGACTATCTAAATACCCCTTAAGGAAGCTACCTAGCCTCTTAGATATCTAGATAAAAGGATATCTATTAGGATAATAAGAAGCTAAACTAATACCGCTAGGATATTATTAATAGGCTGTATTATACTAGCTAGATATATTAAGATATCCTAATAATTACCTCCCCTTTAAGGGTATTTATCCTTAAATACTAACTATTACTATCTATAGTAGGACTTATTAAAAACCTTTAAAACCCTAGTAGGGAAAATAAGGGAAAGAGTTCTAAGATAATAATAATATAATAATAGTAATACGCCGCTAATATTATATACTACTAATATATAAAAGCCTTTATAATTATAATTTATATTAGTAGTAGAATATAATTATTAATTATATTTACTATTATATTACTTTATAAATATATAATATTGATAATAATATAGAAGTTAGGTAAAAAAATTATACTATTAAATTATACTATTAATATATATAATATAGTATATAATAAAATTATATTTTATTTACTTTTAACTTCTTTTATAACTACTACTATTAATATTAACTTATTATAAGTTACTTTAAGTTATATCTTAATATATTAATAATAGGAGCTAACGCGTTTAATATTAATACTATTAATACTTTATAAGATAACTACTATTAAAGTATAAGTATAATATAAAGGGTTAATTACTAATATAGTATTATATATTAAATAGTTAATAATTATAATAATAATTAAAGTAAGTCTCTACTAGTTATCCTTTACTACTTTATATATATTATTACCTTATACTAGACTTTAATTATCTTTAAATATATTATAAGTATATTACTTATAAATTACCTTCTTATATAAGTCTATTATATTATTTATTTAAAGACCTTATTAATATCCTATTATATTATACTTCTTTTAAATTATTCTTATACTCTTTATACTTAAGGTATTCCTATTAGCTAACTTTTATAATAGATAGTTAAACCCTCTTATTATACTACGCTACCCTATTATATTATTAGGGTAGTAGCCCTCTTATAGCCCTATTATCTTTAATATACTAAGTACCTAGGTTTAAGTCCTAGGTTATTATATAATTAAGAGACTAATAGGGCTTATAAGAAGTACTACTACCTTTATAAGCCTTATAAATTAATTTATAATAATAAGATTTTAATTTAATTTACTTATAATATATTAATAGGTTATAAGTCCCCCTTACCTTTTATACCTATTTATCTAGCCTCCTTACTTATAGCCCTATTATTACCCTCTAAGGTAGAAAGTTACCCTATTATACTACCTTTATAATATAGGTTACTACCTTTAAAACTAAGGTAGAGGTAGTAATTTACTTAAGGGAGTATAGTAAAATACTTTTATATAAGTTATAAACCTTTAAGGAATTACTACACCTTAATATAAAGGTAGGTAGTTAGGTAGCTATTTATTACCTTAGAGGGTATCCTAGATATAATAAAATAGTAAGTAAGTTCTTTTATTATATACTTTTTATATTATATACTAATACTTTTATAAGAGGGGTTAACTACCCTTATTATAATAAAGGTTAATAAGGAGTTAGGGGAGGTAAGTATATTATTAAAGAGTTCCGCTATCTTTATATAAATTAATTATATATTAGGAGGAGGATAATAATAATTTTAATAAGGGGGAGATAGAGGAGATAGAGGAGGATATAAAGGAGGAGGAGGAGGCTATTATACTTATACCTACGCCTATTATTATATTACTTACCCCCGCTTCTACTAGCCCTAGCTACCCTTTTTATAATAGTAGTACCGCCGGTACTACGCCTTCTACCCGTAAGATTCGCGTCCCTTATACCCCTTATACTTCCCCTACTTCTATTACTCCTACTCCCTCTCCCTTACCTACTCTATCCTCTCTACCTACCCCTACTAGGGATACTACCTTATCCTCTAACATATCTATTATAAGCCCTAGCTTACCTTAATACGCTCCCCTTATAAGACCTTAATATTATACCTTTAAGTAAAGATTCTTTTCTTAGATTATAAAAATTTTCCCCTTAATTAATTCTTTTTATATATATCTCTTTATTAAAATCTTTATTATATAAATATAACTTATAACTTACCTTATATAACTTAACTTTATAATTAAATAGTTCTATTATAATAGTTATATACTAGCGTTTTACCTTTAATACTTCTTTATTATATATATATTATTATATTCCCTTTATAAGTCTTTTATATTTATATCCTTAATAGATATCTATTAATTATATTCTATTTTATAACTAGACTACTTAATTAAGTAGTATTAAATATCTTTACTTTTTATTCTATCTAGGATTTATTCTACCTTATAATATTCTTTATTATTAATAAGTTTTAAAGGAGGTATAAATAATTACTTACCTTTATTAAGATAGCTTTAATATAGTTCTAATAAGGAAATTTAAAATATAAGATAGATTCTTTATATTATTAAGAGACTTAAGTAGTACGCCTAATATCTAATTACCTTTATTACCTTAAAGGGACTAGTATACTTATATAATAGCTTTTAATTTAATCTTTTCTACTTTAAATTTTTTATAATTAACATTACTAGTTCTCCTATTATATAAGACTTTAAGATATAAAGTTTATTATAAAACTTTATAACTTATACTTAAATAATCTATTATTAATTTACTAGCGTAGCTCTTACTTTTAAAAGGTTTTTTATATAGTCTTTAATTATAAGTACTCCTCCTTCTAGAAAGTTATCCTTAACTTTATCTTCTATATATAGATTATACCTATATATTATATAGAATAGTAAATAACCTAGTATAATATAAATACTATTATAATATATAAATTTAGCTATTAAGAGTAATATAGCCTAATTATCTTATTCTTTATTTAAAAATACCTTAAGGTAATACTTTAATATTTAGTTTTAATATTTAATCTATCTATCTATTTATAAATAGAAGGTAGTACTTAATTATCTCTTTATCTTTATATAATAGTAGACTTCTAACTAATAAGTATTTATAAATAAGGATCCCTAATCTAATATAATACCTATTAATAAACTAATATATAATACTATATTTTTAAATAGGATCTTAGCTAATTTAATAGTAGTATAAGTACTCTTAATTAGAAGGTATTAGACTATCTTTATATACCTATTAATAATTATAAGGATAGAATTATATATGAAATTTCTATATTTACTAGGTAGTAAGCTTATAATAAAATCTATAAAAAGTTCTTCCTAAGGCCCTTTAAGTTATAATAAGGATACTATATTATTATAAGGTTTATATCTAGGAGCTTTTACCCTTTAATATATTTTATAAGTTTAGATATATAACTTAATATCTATTAATATCTTACTCTAATAATACTTATATTAGAGTAACTCTAAGGTTTTTTATAATTTAAAATAACTTATTAAAGTATTATTATAATACCTTATTATAATTTCTATATATAATATTAAATTATATAGTACGTAGAGTACTCTTTTAAATCTTAGTAATTCTATTAAATTAACCTTCTAAGGCTATTTAATAGTATTTTACTTAGAAGTTATATACTTTACCTTATCTTTCTATTTAATAATAAATGGATTATTACTTTATAATAAGAGGATAAGTTCTTTTAAGGATTCTAATCTAGCTTTATAAGCTATTTAAAGTCTAGTAACTACTCTTACTAATATTTATAAGATATATTATTTATAACTAATAACCCTAGTAATAGGATTATATAGTAGCGCTATTATATTATATTAAAACTAGGAAGGTAGCTCCCCTAAGATTATTATAGTTTATAAGTGCTTTAATAGTATAACAACTACCTTCCACGTAGTATTACTATTACTTAAAGGCTTTAATAATTACTAATAGCTCTTAATTATATATCTTATACCTAGTCTTAGTAGGTATTAATTTATAAGACTAGAAAGCTACTAGATACTAAGCCCTATTATTATCCTATTAGGATAAGATAGTAGTTATAATAAAATTAGATATATCTATTTTAATCTAAATTTTCTTACTAGGATTAAAATATATTAAAACGGGTGTAGTTATAAAGGTATAATATAAGTTATAAAATACCTTCTCTTTACTAGCGCCTTATATAAAGGGTCTTAACTTCTTCCTATCCTTACTACCTTTTAAAAGGCTAGTTAAGGGGGATACTATTTATAAATAGTAGTATATAAAACGCTAGTAGAAGTTTATAAATCCTAAGAATACTTAGACTTCCTAATATATAATTAATACTAGCTAGTCTTAGATAATAAATACCTTATAACTATCTATTAATATACTATTAATACTTATAATAAATCTAAGGAATTCTATTAAACTAGTATAAAATTTATATTTCTTTTAGTTTATATAAAGCTAAAACTTTTATAACTACTTAAGTACCTAGTAGATATTTTACTTATAACTTAAGATATCTTCTAAATAAATTAAAATATTATTAAGGTATATTATATAAGTAATATCTATTAGGCCTATTAAAGCTCTATTAATATAGGCTTATAATATAGCTAGGGTATTTACTAACCTAAATAGTATAACTATATATTTAAAATAGCCGTGCCGCGTATAAAATACTATCTTCTACTTATTACCCTTATAGATATGAATCCTATAATAAGTATCCTTAAGGTCTAACTTAGTAAATATCTTTATACCTTATAAGTAATTAAGTATTTTACTAATTAAAGGGAGAGGATAATAGTTCTTTATTATTACCTTATTTAACCTATAATAGTTAATATATAACCGTAGGCTACTATCCTTCTTTAGTATAAATAAAATCGGAGCCCTTATAAGACTAGTAGACTCTTATATCTAACCCTTTAACTTAGCGTTATCTAGGTAGATATATAGAGTTTTTAACTCCCTTTATAATAAATTATAGATAGGCTTATAAGGGGGCTTATAACTATCTATATTAATAATATAGTCCCTAGGCTTAAATAAGGGTAGTTATCCTACCTCCTTATTTAAAAAGATATCTAAAAAGTTATAAAGACTTTTAAGTAGCTCTAGTACTTTACTATTAAAGCTCTAGGTTTCCGCCTAGGATAACCTAGTATAAATAATAGTATAAATTACTAATTCACCTTTAAAGGTATCTATAAATACTTACGGCTCTAGGATAAATACGCTAGTAGAGTCTAGTAGAAATTACTACTTTTAACTCCCTAGATCTACTTATACCCTAGCTTCTAATAAGGTAGGTATACTAAGAATAATTAGTAACCCCTTCTTTTTAATTATATAGAATATACTAGTATATTAACCTAGCTATCCTTAGCTATTAACGGGACGGTTCTCTACTTAATATACGCTATAATAATAGATTAACTAACTATTCATCTATTTAGGAATTAGTAGCTAATATTAATCTCTACTCCTATATTTATTAGGAAGTTTATATAGTCTTATATACCTTATATATTAATAGAACTACTAATATTAATATTATAAATTAATAATAAACCCCTTTTAATAAGTAAGCGCCCTAGCGTTAAGGTCTTAATAAAGGCGCGCTTCCTTTTTTTAGTTTAATAGTCCCTTTCTTAATAGTATTAATAGGTATTATATTTAGGTTCCTAGGTATCCTAGGCCTATAATAGTCCTTATTATAATAGCCCTTCTTTCTATAATTAAAATATATTAACCCTTCCTTAATATCCGGTAACTTATTATAACTACTAGCGGGTTAAATACTTCCTATTTTTATAGAAGGTTTAATACCTTTATCTTAACTTCCTTCCCTCTTCTAGCCTTTATTCCGCCTATTAGAATAATCCCCTTTTTTAGTAATACGACTATTACCCGCCGTTATTCTAGTATAATACCGCTAGTTATTCTCTAACTAAGTAGTAAGGGTAATTAGGCTTTCTTTAATTATAAGGAGGTCTTAATAGTTTATAAGGGCCTTTTAGAAGTCTAGGCGTAACTTTATAAAGAAGTTAATCCGCTAATATTCCTCTAGAAAAGGAGGGATTTATAATTTAATCCTACTTAGATATATATTAAAGCTCTATACTAACTAGTTAGGGTTCTATTATATATCTAAGTATAACTATACGTTATAAAGCTAGCGGTTTACTAGGTCTTTAATAAGGTTTAGTAAGTACTAAGTAAAGTACTCTTAGGTAACTACTCTCCTTAATAATAACTTTTTATAATAATCCTATAACTTAGTAGGTTTACCTTCTAAGAATTATATAGCCTAAGTAACCTTTATAAACTTAATTAGGAATTTATTAGATATTAATTAATTAGAATATAATATCTATAATATAATACTATTTTCTATACTTATATATATTCTTCCCCTTATAAAAGGGTAAGTCCTTAAGCTTTAAGTGGCTCCTAGGGTATTAACTACTAAGTTCTTCTAACTAGCCTTTAATAGACTAACTCGGGGTAAAACTACTAAAGATAGATCCTACCCTAGGGTCTAATATACCTTATATATTAGTACCCTAACTTAAAGGGTAGTCCTTTATTAAGCCTAGTCCTAAGCCTTATTATGTCCCTCCTAGTAATCCGCTAGTAATCTAATATAGATCTAGTATAACTATATCTACTTCTACTTATAATTAGGCTATCCTTTCTTAGATACCTTAAAGCTTTCTTTCCTTTATTAACTACTCTTCTTTAACTTTAATAGTAGTAATAAGTTTATTAAGCATAATTATACTAGTAAGGGTTTTATTAGAAATATTATTACTAGGTATATTATTTATTACTTTAATATCTCTTATATTAGACTCTAATATTATCTTAATTTTATTATAATAGACTTTTAAAATATTTTTATCTCGCTTAGCGTTAGATATCTTTATATTATTATACTATTATAATCCGGACTATCCCCCTTTAGAGGTAGGAGAGATTAGAACTATTAGGAACTAGATTAGAAGGCTAGTTCCTAAGGGCTAGAATAGATAGTATAAACTACTAGTAAGTAGGTAGTATTATAAAGGTAGACTTAATACTCTAGTAACTTTATAGTTATAAAAGAACTAATCTCTACCTTCTAAAGAGGTAGAGGGAGGACTATCTAAATACCCCTTAAAGGAGCTACCTAGCCTCTTAGATATCTAGATAAAAGGATATCCGTTAAGATAATAAGAAGCTAAACTAATACTACTAGGATATTACTAGTAGGCCGCATTATACTAGCTAGATGTATTAAGATTTCCTAATACTTTCCCTCTTCTAACCTTTATTCTACTTATTAGAATAATCCCCTTTCTTAGTAATATAATTATTACCTACTATTATTTTAATATAATACCGCTAATTATTCTTTAATTAAGTAGTAAGGGTAATTAGGTTTTCTTTAATTATAAGGAGGTCTTAATAGTTTATAAGGGCCTTTTAAAGGTCTAGGCGTAATTTTCATAAAGAAGTTAATCTATTAATATTCCTCTAAAAAAGGAGGGATTTATAATTTAATTCTACTTAGATATATATTAAAGCTTTATACTAAATAGTTAGGGTTCTATTATATATCTAAGTATAACTATATATTATAAAGCTATTAGTTTACTAGGTCTTTAATAAGGTTTAATAAGTATTAAGTAAAGTACTTCTAAGTAACTACTCTTCCTAATAATAACTTTTTATAATAATTTTATAACTTAGTAGGTTTACCTTCTAAGAATTGTATAATTTAAGTAACCTTTATAAATTTAATTAGGAATTTATTAGGTATTAGTTAGAATATAATATTTATAATATAATACTATTTCTTATATTTATAGTCTTCCCCTTATAAAAGGGTAAGGCCTTAGGCTTTAAGTAGCTCCTAGGGTATTAACTACTAGGTTCTTCTAACTAGCTTCTAGTAGACTAACTTAGGGTAAAACTACTAGAGATAGATCCTACTCTAAGGTTTAATATACCTTATATATTAATACCCTAATTTAAAAAGTAGTCCTCTATTAAGCCTAGTCCTAACCCTTATTATATCCTACCTAGTAATCTCCTAGTAATTTACTATAGATCTAGTAAAGCCCTATCTACTTCTACTTATAATTAAGCTACTCTTTCTTAAATATATTAAAGCTTTCTTTCCTTTATTACCTACTCTTCTTTAACTTTAATAATAGTAATAAGTTTATTAAGTATAATAGTACTAGTAAGGGTTTTATTAGAAATTCTATTACTAGCTATATTATTTCTTACTTTAATATCTCTTATGTTAAATTCTAGTATTATATTAATTTTATTATAATAGACTTCTAATATATTTTTATCTTACTTAATATTAGATATCTTTGTATTATTATATTATTATAGTTTAGACTATCCCCCTTTTTAGATATAGAGATTAGAACTATTAAGAACTAGATTAGAAGGCTAGTTTCTAAGGGCTAGAATAGATAGTATAAATTACTAGTAAGTAGGTAGTAATATAAAGGTAGACTTAATACTTTAATAACTTTATAATTATAAAAGAACTAATCTCTATCTTCTAAGGAGGTAGAGGGAGGATTATCTAAATACCCCTTAAGGAAGCTACCTAGCCTCTTAGATATCTAGATAAAAGGTTATTAATTAGGATAAGAAGAAGCTAAACCTATACTACTAGGATATTACTAGTAAGCTGTAGTTATATTAACTAGATATATTAAGATATCCTAATAATAAGCGTATATATACTATTTTTAGTACTTAATAGCTATATTATTACGTAGTACTCTTATATCTATCTAATCTACTTAGTAGTTTAAGTAGATTATCTAAGTAATCTATATTACTATAATAAGATATACTCTTACTATATATATTATAAGACCTTTTTAATTTACTTATAATAATACTATAGTAGTTACATGTTATTAGCTCGCCTAGGGTATATTATATCAGGTCATATTATTATTAATTCTTGAAGACTAAGATATATTAGTTAGGACTAATATAAGTAGTTAGAGCTATTAGCTACTCCTTCTATTTATAGTCCCCCCCTTATACCTTATAGCCCTTATAAGGCCTAATACCCTACTATTAGCTTTTAAGTCCCCTATTAATATCCTACTCTAAGTCCTAATCTTTAGGCCCTAAGTCTTCTAGCTTTATAGGAGCGGGTTATTCTTTAGTAAACTATATAAGCGGGTTAGTTGTAGTATAGCCTAATTTAATATATTATAGGAGTATATCTAGGGTATTATAATAAGGCGGGCCTTTATAGTCTATAATATAACTAATATCTAGATAATAGGCTATAATAGGAGTAGTTAGCTATCTAGCCTTATTATAGATTTATTTTACTTTAGCTTATAAGGTCTTTAAGGTCTTATTACCCTAATATAATAGTTAATATATCCTAGGGGTAATATTACTCTTAGCTATATTAAAGGCTTTCTTATCCTTTATAGTAATAGCCCTAATTAAGGGTATAATATCCTTAATAGCTTCCCTAGTAAGTACTATTATATTTATTTAAATAAGTAGGGTATTATCTAGGCGCTCCGTAATAGTAATTATATAAATATATTACCTAATTAGATTAGTAAAGGCCCCTTAAAGATTCCTGGTATTAGGTATTAAGGGAGGCGTAGCCTCTATTTCTATTATATCGCGGTTATAAGGTTAAATAGGGCTAGTAGAACTACTTATAAGAATCTCTCTAGATTCCTCTATTATTTCCGTTATATCGCGGTAATAAGATTAGATAGGACTAGTAGTACTACTTATATAAACCTCTCTAGACTTACTAGCCCTTATATCTAATAACTAGCGTGGCGCGTAGGTAAATTTATCTAGGAGGTTAGGGAAAAGTTTTAAGTATAAGGGTACTAATAGAGGCGTATATAATTAATATAGGATAGGTATACTTTATAGAGGCTAGACTAACCGTCGAGTCGGGTTTTAGTACTATAGATTAGTACCGACCCGAATACTCGGTACTACCTCCTAGTACCGACCCGAATACTTAGTACCGGTTTCCGGTACTAACCTAAAAAGCCCTTAGTACCTTGGCGAGTCGGGTTAGACTAACCTAAATTACTAAGGTATCGCCAAGACGCTAAGCCCCTAATAAAATAGTAGGGGATACTAGATTTTTTCTTAAATTACCCTTATATTAAAAATAGAATTTTTATTAATTTTAATTTTAATACCCCCTCTAATTCCCTAGGGATATATATTACTATTTTATATTACCTTAGAGAATTACCTAGGTTAGGCTAGGTAATAATAATAATACTTAGCAATATTTTAGTAAGTTATATATAGTACGAAATACTATTATAACTAAAAAATATTCCTAATATTATAGTCTTAGTAAAATAATATAAGTGGAACTAATATCTTAATAAGTCGGGTTAATACTTTAGTACTAATACTTAGTACTACCCTATAGTATTAACTTAAATACTTAGTACTAACTATTAGTACTAACCTAAATACTTAGGCTAGGAATTTAGTATTAACTCGCTAAGAGTCGAGTTAGGAACCCGACTTAAGTTCGAAGTACTGACCCGACGCGGTTAGTCTAATAGAGGCCTAGGAGAGGACTTAGGCTTATAAGAGCTAACTCTAGCGGTTAATTCCTTAGCCTAGGCTTTAGTAGCCTTTAAGTTTAGTTATTATAAGGTAGTAGTACGGTATATTTTTAGGTTATAATCTTCCTAACTATAAAGAATATATATATAGTATTTATCCTTACTAAATTAGCTAGATATATTATACCTATTATTATATTTAATACTAAATATATTACATTAATAGATCCTAAGAGGCTCTAAGATAGTAAATCTTATAATATTAAAATCTAGAGGCTACTAGGTCTTAATATTAATAATAGGGATGCCTTTAAGAATAATAAGACTTATAGTAGAGTCTAATAGCTTTACGCGTTTAGGTAATATATCCCTACTAAGTCCGCTTATAATACTATTAAGAGTAAAGACCTCTAATAGATAGTTAATATCTCCTATTATAAGGTTAAAAAATAGGTATTCTAAGTATAATTTATCTTCTAGTTTATAGTTATAATAGGCCTTTTAGAGTACTTAATCTATAATATTAATAGCCTTACTAAGTTTCTAATAATTAGAATTCCGCGATATAATAATAGCGGTAATAAGACCCTCCTTAGTCTTATAAGCCTAATATAAGCTTAAATTATATAGGGTAATATAGAGTTCTTTATCTTAAGTAATAATATAGGGCTGATAGACTATTAAGCTAAGGGAGGATATAATTAAGTTAGAGATTTATAAGAGTATAGAGTAGTAAATCTTATAAAGTATAAAGCGCTAACCTAATTCTACTTAATAGGCTTATTATTATAATTATAAACTTAATAGCTAAGGTTAAATAGTTTATTTTTTATAAGATAGCTTTATACCTTAAAACTATATAATTATAATAGCTCTACGCTATAAATATATAAGAAATAGCTTTATACCCTAAAACTATATACTATAATAGCTTTATACTTCCTAAATATATAAGAAATAGCTCTATACCTATATCTACTTTAAAATAACCTGAAAGGTCTAACTAATAGCTTTATACCTTAAGGCTTTATACCTCTAAGGCTCTATACTTATACTACTATAATAATACTTTAAAGGATACTTTTAATAGAATTATTAAACTAAGTCTAACGTATTTTATATATCCTTTACTAACTCTTATAAGTTTTCCTCTAGTTTATACCCCTTCTAGGTTATAAGATATTATAGTTTACGATAGTAGAGTCTAGAGTCTAGGATCTTATCTACCTTATACTCTCTCTTATTATTATACTCTATAATTTCGCCAATTAGGGGTAGTAGTAGTATAATACGGCCTTTAATTATATTAGTATAATAGGGTTCTATTAGATATATATAAAATACTAGGTATACCTTTATTTATAAAGGTAACTTAATCTTATAAGTATTAGGTATAATAGCCTCTACTACTAGAAAGGGGCTGACTTTTTTATAGTCTAGCTTCTTATAAGGTCTTTATAATAAGATATTAATATTATATAATATAACGTAGTCTCCTAGTTAGAGGGTTAGGGGCTTTCTCCCCTTATTATAATACTAAGCCTAGGCATTTTAGGCTATAATAAGCTCTTCGCTAAGGACTATATTAAGGTATTCTAGTTCTTTTACTATTTCCTAGGCGGTTATACTAGGGCTAATATAGCTAAGAGTGTCTACTAACTAGAATAGTTTAGGCTCTCTACTACTAGAGATAAAGAATAGGCTTTAATATATAATACTATAGATACTATTATTATAAGTATATTCTCTAAGGCTAAGTAGAGTAACTTAGTTATCCTACTAGTAATTTATAAAGACTTATAAGTATTATTTAATAACTTAATTTTACTACTCTATTAGGCTATCTATTTATTAATAATACGTCGTTAATAGCTTATAGTCTATATTAAAGGCTTTTATAAGAGTTTACTAGGAGTATAAGGTAAAGAGGGTATCCTAGTTATTAATAATTGTATTAGGTATCCCGTATAACTAAAATACATCTTATAGGAATAATATTATAAACTATTTAAAGGTTATAGATTTATAATATATAATATAGTAGTATATCTTACTAAAACGGTCTATCATTACTATAATATAGTTATAAGTAATATTATTAACGGGGCTTATACTATTTAAGAGGTCTATAATAAAGTCTATTATAATAGATCTCTATAATATATTAGGAATTAGAATAGGTACTAATTCCTTATATAGTAGATATTTTAAAGCTTTAGTTCTTTAGTAGGTATTATATATTTTATATAATCGCTTATATTATTACTTAGCGACGGCTAGTAGAACTAATAGTAGATAGTTAAAATAGTCCGGTCGCGACTAAGGTAGCCTACTATTAGGGAATTATAGAAATTTTATATAATATAGACTTTTGAATATATATCCTTAGGTATATAAAAATAATTACCCTAAAAATATAAAAGGCTTAATAGCTATTTATAACTTAGTCCTTTAACCCTAATAGCTCTACTATTAGTCTTAAGTTTTTCTAAGATTTCTTCAAGGATAGTTTATAAGAGCTTCTTAGTCTAGTTATCTTCCTATTCTATTAATTATAGGTCTATTATTACTTAGTAGGCCGTATCCCGCCCTTCTTTAATAATTATAAGCGCTAACTTAAAGAAAGGGACTATAATATAGGTAGTATTAGGCTCATTATAGTTAGCCCTCTAGGAGGGTATATTAACGGGGTTTCTCTTCCTAGGCCGGTATTAGATTTTAAAGTTAAATACTAAAAGAAACTCCGCCTAATAGGCCTAGTATTAGCTTAGCGTCTTAGTAGTAAGGAATAATTTAAAGTTATAATAGTTTATAATAACTATAATATAATATTAGGCTCTTTTAAGGTACTTTTATTATACTTAAAAGGATATAATAATAGCTAATAATTCCTAATCTAAGGTACTATAATTTATTTTAGCCGGGTTAAATTTATAGCTATAAAATATAACTAGATAGGTATAAGTATTATCCTTCCTTTAAGAATATACCCCTAATAGTATATATATACTTATATCTATTTCTAGTTATAAAGGCAGGTTAGGATTATAATATACTAGTAGTAGTACCTTAATAAACGCCTCTTTAAGCTCTTTAAATACTAATTCAGCCTATTATAACTACTAAAAAGTAACTATTAGCTTTATTAGCTCTATTAACTCCCTTATAATTTAGTTATATTCCTTAATAAATCGACGATAGAAGTTATAAAATTCTAAGAAGGATTAGACTTACTTTATAGTTATAGGAGTAGGCTAATTTATAATAGTTAAGACTTATATTAGGTCTATTATAATACTCTTAGGGCTAATAATAAACCCTAAGAATTCTATAGTATTAATACTAAATTTATATTTTTCTAGCTTAGTAAATAGACTATACTTCCTTAGCGCTATTAAAACCTCCTTAATATAATAGTCGTAGTTAGTAGGGTTATCTAAGTAGATAAGGATATTATTAAGGTATATAATAACTATAATATTTATAAGGTATAATAGCACCTTATTAATATATAATTAGAATATTAAGGGAGCGTTAGCTAGTTTAAAAGGTATAACGTAGTATTTAAATAGCTTATAATAAGTATAGAAAGCTGTTTTCTATTTATTACCTTCTTTTACCTAAATTAGGTTATAAGCCCCTTATAAATTAATTTTTATATATATTTTAGCTCTCCTTAATTAGTCTAGAATATTTAAGACTAAAGGGATTAGATATTAATCTCTTACTATTATTATATTAAGGCCTTAGTAATCTATATAAAGGTATAAGCCTCTATCCTTTTTCTTTATAAATAGGATTAGTACCCTAGCTATTAATTTTAAGTGTTTAATAAAGCTTAATTTGAGATTCTATTTAATATACGCCTTTAAGACGCCTAACTTAGTCTCTAATAGGTTATAAAGTAGGTTAAAAGGTAGTATAATTCCTAGCTAAAAGTTAATAGTATAATTAAGTTTATTATAATAGGGTAGTAATTTACTTTCTACCTCTTTATTAAAAATATCTAAGTATTTTAAGTACTTTATTAGTAGGACCCTTAGGGCTAATTAGTCGGCTTCCTTAGTTGTAGAGTAATAGGTATAAATAGTCTCTCCCTCTACCTTATTATTAAAGTCTATTTAATCTAATACCCTAATATTATTAGGTATACTAACCTTTCCCTTAGCCTAATCTATAATAGGATTAATAAATTAAAGTTATAATAGGCCTAGAATTATCTAATAACCTTATATAGGAATAGCTCTAAAAGTATAATAAGAGTAGTATCTACTTAAAGCGCTAATTCTAATACGAAATAGTACTTATAATAAGGTAGGACTAATTATCCTTCTATTTATATTAATAACCTAGGCTACCTTAATATTTAGAGACGTAAGGCCTAATATTTAGACCTAGTCCTAATTAATAAAATTCGCCGTAGCGTTATAGTTAATTAAAGCTTATAGGGTTAATTTTATATATTAATAGTATAGGTTAGAATAGGTTTTCTATATCTATATAAGTATTAAGATATAGTCTTTATTATAGACCTTATTAAATATATCTAATAGAGTAAGGTATAGGAACTCCTTTTTAAGGGTATATTATAGCTTTTATAACTAATATTCTAAGTTTAAACTAACCGTCGAGTCGGGTTTTAGTACTATAGATTAGTACCGACCCGAATACTTGGTACTACCTCCTAGTACCGACCCGAATACTCGGTACCGGTTTCCGGTACTAACCCGAAAAGCCCTCGGTACCTTAGCGAGTTAGGTTAGACCGACCCGAATTACTAAGGTATTACTAAGACGCTAAGCCCCTAATAAAATAATAGGGGACACTAGATTTTTTCTTAAACTACCCCTATATTAAAAATAGAATTCTTTTTAATTATAATTTTAATACCCCCTTTAATTCCCTAGGGATATATATTACTATTTTATATTACCTTAGAGAATTACCTAGGTTAGGCTAGGTAATAATAATAATACTTAGTAATATTTTAGTAAGTTATATATAGTACGAAATACTATTATAACTAAAAAATATTCCTAATATTATAGTCTTAGTAAAATAATATAAGTAGAACTAATATCTTAGCGAGTCGGGTTAATACTTTAATACTAATACTTAGTACTACCCTATAATATTAACTTAAATACTTAGTACTAACTATTAGTACTAACCCGAATACTTAGGCTAGGAATTTAGTATTAACTCGCTAAGAGTCGAGTCGGGAACCCGACTTAAGTTTAAAGTACTAACCTGACGCGGTTAGTCTATCTAAGTTACGCCTAGCCTACCTTAAAGAGGGTGATTCCTAGGTTATAAGGTACTCCTCTAAGACTAGTATAACCCGCGATACTATCTTAGGTATTATAGGCGATTATTTTTTAGATAGAGGTAGTTAATAGGTCTATTAATATAGTCTTTAGCCTAATAATTCTTCTACTTATAATATATATATACCCCTTAATCTCTTTAAGTCTTTTAATAGTTATTATAGATATTAGCCCTTTTTTTACTATTTAATTCTAATAGTTTAAAGTTTATATTATTTAGTTTATTATATAAAGGAGAGCGCCCTCTACCTTCTTTATTAAGATAGTTATTAGTAAATTATACCCTTTTTTATTAACCCTATTCTACCTCCTTATAGTCTTTTAGGGTCCGCTTCTTAACTTTAATATAATTTTCGGCTTATTATATTATAGTCTTAAATCTTATAAATATATCTAGTAGTTACTATTATAACTAATAGATATAGTCTAGGATTTTAGCTAATAGCTTTTTCTTAAAAGTATAGTAAATCGCTAAATTATTTTATAATAGATCTATTACTAGGGTTTTAAATCTATTAATAAAATTTTATACTAACTCCCTATTTCCTATATATATATAGTCTATTTTTAACTTTATATTTAACCTAATATCCCTAATAGAGTAGTTCTCTAATAGCTATACCTATAACTTATCCTAGTCCTTAAAGGTCTCTTAGAGGCCTAATAGTCTTATAAGTTATATCCTTATTCTAATTTTAGGTCTAAGGTAGGTATATACTATAGATACTTAAGTATTAGAGCCCTTAATAATCTAGAGGTTAAAGAAGTTATTATAGTTAATAATCTATGAATAGATATCTATAAGAGGGCCGGTAAATATTAAGGGTTTATTATATTTTACTCTCTTATAATCTTAATTTATTACTATTACTATTATTATAGCTCCTATTAGAGGTATATTTATAGAAGGGGCTACGTTATACCTTATAGTAAGCCTTAATAGATCTATTAAGCCTCTTCCCCTTTATAAGGCCGTACTAATAGTATCGCGTTAGGACTCTACTACTTTAGCCTTAAGAATAGCTATTAAGCTGTCTTAAGGCTAATAGTATCTAGACCTCTAGATTTATAGTCTGCTTAACGTATAGGTAATAAGGATAGTATGCTAGCTATTTCTTAAGTAGGTCTACGTTATACTATATCTTAGGTATTATAAGTCCTTAGGCCCTAATTAACGAGATTATAAGCTAGGCTCCTATTAGGAAGAATTAATATAGTAGTTACATATTATTAGCTCGCCTAGGATATATTATATTAGGTTATATTATTATTAATTCTTAAAGACTAAGATATATCGGTTAGGACTAATATAAGTAGTTAGAGCTATTAGCTACTCCTTCCGTTTACAAATACCTTTATACTTAGATATCTAGATATAAAGATATCTAATAGAATAATAAGAAGCTAAACTCGTACTACTAGAGTATAGCTAGTAAGCTGTAGTCGTACTAATTAGATATATTAAGATATCCTAACAGATTAGTAGGATTAGGGTTTACTACATCGAGTAAAGTCTGAATGACTGAACGCAGCTATTTATAGTCACGGAAACTGCAAGACGACACAGCCTCACTCTCCCCGACTGCGCCACCTGAATGGCTTACTACTCATCCTTCCTCACCACCCACGCTACATGATCAATCCTCCTTTCCCTCTTCCCTCCACGATACATACATTTCCTTTCGTTTGATCGCACGATCATTCTACGACCTCCACGCTCTGAACCTCCACATCCGTCACCTTCGTTAGAGCCATCGACGACCACACACCTCTTGACCCCAAACAACGACCGTCATCATGGGCAAAGCGGGCCGTTTGGCCTGTATCTTCACACCCATGGCCCTCACCATCGCCTCTTTGGTCTGCCTCATTATAGTCGGACTCGGAGGCACCAACAAGAACAATTCCAGCTTCAACAACCTCTACTTCTTCCGAGCCAACACCTCCGACCTCACCGTCAGCCCCTCGGAGATCAATCTGCCATCCAACCCCCTCACCGATGGGATTCTCAACGATACCACTTCCGCGGCAAAGGCAGCTCTCGGTGTCAAGCAGTTTTACCACGTCGGCTTGTGGAATTACTGTTCCGGCGACTTCGCCAAGGGCAGCACTGGCGGCTTGACCGATCATGTCACATACTGCTCACCACATCAGAACGCGTTCTGGTTCAATCCGGTAGAGGTCTGGGGTCTCAACAACACGGGTATCGACAAGCTCTTTAGCAAAGAGCTTCGCGACGGACTGAACACCTACAAGACCGTCGCGAAATGGATGTTCATCGCCTACATCGTCGCCCTCGTCTCCACCATCGTCGAGATCCTCGTCGGTTTCCTCGCGCTTTTCTCCCGCTGGGGCAGCCTCGCCACCACGGTCGTCAGCACCATCAGCACCTTCTTCGTCATCGCCTTCGCCCTCACGGCCACAATCCTCTACGCCACCCTCACCGGCACCTTCAACGGCGCGTTGAAGAAATACAACATCCATGGCAATCTGGGCCGCAGCGTCTACGTCGACATCTGGCTCGCGGTGGCGTTCTCGCTGGGCGCTGGCCTCTTCTGGATGTTCAGCAGTTGCTGCTGCAGTGGTCGGAGCGACCGGATCAAGGGATATGGTGACGGCGAGTCGAGGAGGAAGTTCCGCGACCAACAGGGTCCTTACCAATATGAGCGGGTGGAAAGTCCTATCCGGGGTGGCCAAGGGTACGGGGCGCCACAGAAAGGACACCAGAGCGGACCAGGCTTCCAGGCGCCGAATGCGCACCATGGTGTGTGTGCCCTTGGGGAACGTGCAAGCCAGGGGAACGGCTTACGAGCCTTTCAGGCACGAGGAGGCATGACGGAGAGCCGCTGATGTGGAGGATATGACTTGGATAAAGTAGCGGCATTGCAGGCGTTGAAGTCGTGGATGTCTCTGTTTGAAACTTAGCGAGCGATGTATACATTGGACTTTGACGGGGATCGCAATCGATCATTGATGCTTACTCTGTTGCCACATAATGTTTCAATTTTCAGAGATCTGCCCCGACGGCTCTAGACTGTCTCGTAGCACTATAGCTGTGAACGCTATTCATCTATGTGTGTTCTCATATCCCAACCCGTCAACGCATCAGAATTAACCAATCCTTGCACGCATCGCTCTTCAGTAAACCACAACCAAATCCCCACAGTGTAAACCCAAACACCTACAATGCCCGCTCCCATTCCACCTCCTCCCCATCTCTGCCACCTCTCCACAACCCCTCCTCCTGATCGCGAACCCTCCACCTCTCCACCCCAACCCCAGCAACAAACACTCTCCTCCCCCCTCCTCTCTCAACGGCCACAGCCAAACAACTAGCGTCAGCAACAGAACCACGCACACTCTTCTCCCTCACAACCCTCAACCCCTCAGAACCCCCTCCGGCAAGCGACGCAACGCCCTCTCCCTCACCACACACAGACTCAACGCCCACAACCCACGTCTTCAACCTCCGATCGTTACCCACGCTCACAAAGCGGTGTCTCACCCCACTGCGATCGTCGTCGACGGGGTTCATCTCGCCAAGATGCGCAACGCCTGTGACGGCCGAGACGTGAGCTTTGGGTATACGCAGCGCTGCATGCGTTACAGTTTCCTCTTTGATAGAAAATAGGAGGTGGGTGAACGCTATGGCGCCGTCGTCGCCACCTGTCATGATGAGAGTGGAATGTTGGGAGATGGGGATTGCGATCATGCTTTTGATGCTGTTCTGATGGATGCGGATGCGCTTGTTGAAGGTGATTGTAGGTGGGTTTAGCGAAATAAGAGTGTTAACATCGATGGGGTCGCTGCCGTCTGTTTGTTCCTTTCTGTGGAATGGCCAGAAGACGAGATGGCCGTCTGTACTGGCTGTGCAGATGAAAAGCCTGCGTGGAGAGTGGATGTAGGATACTTGGGTCAGACAGGAAGTTGTATATGTGCCTAAAGTGAGGAGTGCGAAGGTTCTGGTAGCTGTGCTGTATTTGAAAACTCGTATCGTGGAGTCTGAGTAGACCATCGTTATGAGATAGTCGGATTCACCCTGGTTACTAGCTCTCCAATGGTTGGGCTTGGATGGTACTGTAAGGACCGCAAAGTCCGTTATTCGTAAATCAGCTTCTTCAGTTACGCGTGGACACTGAGCTTCACAGACCACCCCGATTGTGATCAGAGGAGCTGGCTGTACTTTCCATACGAAGAATTCCTCGCAACCCGCAGCGCTGAAGAGCAGTCGTCCATCTAGCGACCATAATAATTTCTGCAGCCCGGTGGTGTGATTCGTGATCATGCTCAAGCACCTGTCATTCTTCGGGTTGCTTCTTGCATCAAATATGCGGATCTCGGTGTCTTCGGCCCCAGTTGCCAGTAGTCTCCGTTCACGGTCACCATCCTTGCTTGAAGGTGAGAGAGCCAAAGCTTTGATTTCCCTCCCATGACCTCCATGCAGCACGACTTGATAGAATGCTTGCTCCTGAGAACGGAGATAACAGACCGAGGCTTTGGTATACACAAGACTGCCACCACCCTTTCTGTCGCCCCGATGTCGATAAGCCCAATTGCGGTGCGCTCCTCCGCAATCAACGGTCATGGTTTGCGTCTTTTCGGTTTCGTTCCAGACGAAAAACTTTGTGCTACGAAAGCCCCATAGATGAAGGGTGTCTCCATCGATGCAAATGCCTTCGATATTCGGGCCGAATGGAAGGACACCTGTATGCAGAGTCTGAAGATCCAAAATGGTCCCAGAGTTATCAATTTCGTTGGGTATGATCTGGTGAATGCCATACCTACCATTTCGACCAGCGGTGAGAATGCATGATCTGTACACGCTAGATGGATCATCCAATACACATTCAATGGCCGTAACAGCATCATGGTCATGCACGTGCGGAAAGGAGTTGGGTATAGTACGTCCAGTGGAGGTAAACGAAGAGCTATAGGGACCATAGATCGCCAGATCACCGGATCTCGATCCGACAATAATAATACCTTTGTTATCAACAAAGCATGAACTTGTGACTACAAACTCCGGCGGCAGCTCGAGAGTAAACTCCCTTTCCACAGAGGAGACCGAGATTCCTCTATCTAGGCATAGAAAAAGTATTGATACTGTAGGGGAACCTAGACAGGTTGCCACAAGTCCGATTACGGTCCGTCCAGATGCTCTAGGTAAAAAGTAATTCCACTCTCGAGAAAGGTAATGCGCCCTAAGGAAGCCTGCTTTCCTATGAAGAACATGAACGGCTTCGATGATTCCACTGCTATGATCGTAGAGGAGAAGAGTTCCATCCCATCCAGTCAAGCAACATATGCCAAGTACGCTGATGCTCGTCGCTATACAAGAGGTTTTCAGAAGCGGCTGTTGGCTGACACGCTGCCAAGTCATGGATTCACCGTCCTCGGGCTTCCGCTTTGTGTCCATAGTACCAACCAGAAGGTTTCCCTGCTCAGTGGAAGCCAGAAACTCTTTTTCGCCAAGCCATGCATAAATTTTGAATGAATCCCTTTTTGGCTGGAGAGACCTCTTTTTCTTAGGCGTTTCGGTAACGACTGCCCGCGCGCTTGTCGACTTGGCGAATTGGTTGATTGGTGTCATGGAAGCCCCAGACCTTGGAGTGCTGTGCGGATACTCGTATGTATACGTAGCCTTCGTCGTGTAATCTTTGCTCGGTCCTCGAACGTTGAAGCTCATCGTCCAAGTTCTTGGCATAGAGACACTGAAGAAGAAATCATATCTAACCTCGTAGTCATCTTCGCCGCAACGGTGACGACCACTAGCTGATACTCCTATACCAGCGTCTTCGGGGGCCCTTGATTGCCGGTCGTCGATGAGTTCTTGAAAGCCAAGATCATGAAATAGATAATCCACAGTACTTCCATCGTCTGCCTTCGCGAACCACGCTGTGATGTTATTTTGATCACTGTTGTACCTGTATACATACCTTCGTGTTGCCTTCATAGCCAAGCCTTCACAGGTGATAAATTCGCCGACTTCAGAGTACAGATACTCGGCCAGAAAGGTTTTATCTGATGGAGGTCTGCTTACAAAACTAGCAATGCCCTTGAAAACCCCTGAGGGGTAAGTTGGACTCCTACTCACTATATTCCGGATAAGATTCCATCGGCCTTGGAGACCATAAAATATCCGTGTGACTGATCTCGCTCGAGTATTTTGACCAGATAAAGTACTTTGGGTAGTCGGTAACGAATCACTCGAAGCGACCATCAAGTCAATAGCATTGGACCAGGGGTCGCTGCCTTGGAGATCAAGCGAGTATGTAACGATTTGCCCATCGGCTCCGCCAGTAGCTATGATGGCCACATTCGGAGATTCCGAACATTCGGCTATACCCCATATATTCTTCCCTGAATGATATGAGTAAGTGGCTTGATGTTCCAAATTCAAGCCTGGAGCTGCTCTTGCCTGATTCGCTTTGTTCCGTGGGGCTTTAGAGCTCAGCGGCCAGATTTGGGCTGTACCATCCTCCCCATACGAAATGATTCCCCATGACTTATTTCCCAGGCCCAAAAACCGTACTCCCCAAATCCGAGAAGCATGACCCATGACCATAGCCAGACAATTAGTAGAAGTCGCCAAGCGTGCGCTTCTCGAGAAGGCAGCCTCTTCACTTACTTGACCTATATCAGAGACTTCTTCTCCATCGGGAGGAGATTCAGCCTCCGTTATGTCCCAAACCCTGATAGTCCTATCATCACTACAACTGACTATCAACCTCTGTTCTTGCTCAATCCCAGAATCACCGTGCTGCAGTTCTGAGATTCGCACACCGAAGACAGAACCCTCATGACCCACAAATGAACGACTTAAGACGCCCATCCCATTCGAGTCATCGTTCCCGGGATGATATGACCATAGCAGGACCTTCCCAAAGACCGTCCCAGCAGCAATCAAAATACGGCTATCGATAAGCCAGACCACGTGTGCGGAGTACAAAAATGACTCTGGACCTGATGCTAGACGATGAGGAGCTTTGACTGCTTCGGAATTCTGCTTTCCTGAGTCAATGCTTAGGATATAAAGTTCGTTGTGTGCTGTGACGAGAAGGCCGTCGATGTGGGCTTTTTCGTGATCGAAATCGGTAGGTGCTAGGCTTTGAAAGCAGCCATCGAGAATCCAGTCCTCTAGTCTTGACTCTCGTAAATACTCTGTGATGGTGATATGAAGCTCGTTGTTGCTATCTCCATGTGCCTGAAAACCAAGCACACAGACGGACCGGCCGCCCCATATCAATAGCAGTGCTTGCTCTCCTTCGAGTTCCAAGACGTTTTGGCTGACTATACCATGGATGGCTTGTGATTCGAATACTCGCCTTGTGTGGAGCATTTTCGTGGATCCATGCTGAAAGATTCTCAGATACTCTCCCTCGCCAGCGAGCAGATATAGGCAATCTAAGTACACAAAAGCCAATGCTGTGACTGGTAGGAGAGATTTCTCATCCTAGCATCCAAGTTTGTAAGCTTTAGTCACCGAGTAAAACATCAAGAGCCTACCTGGACTAGCTTAGCCATCCCTTTTCGGCTGAGACATATCGGAACAATGTTGAGGTTAGTCTCTTCGACTGATTTAGCTAGACATGGTATTCATTGCACATGAGAATGAAATGTGGATTGCAACACCATTTTGCCAAGACCGCTTAGCGTAAAACTCGAAGCCCTAGCCCTAGAGATATATTAGCGTATGCAGGTTACATGCGAATACTTGGCGAGGAAAAATCGCATTTCTCTACAACGTCTTGGATGTAAGACCTTAGTAACAGTCCTTATTAGTAGTAGACTACCTAGATGATATTACAACTATCCTTAGGATTATTTTACCCCTAAAATAGCTAGTTTTAACCTTATATATAAGAAGTTATAAGAGGTTAAAGAGTATAGAGGATTTCTAAGGTAGAAATCCTAAAATCCTCTACTTTCTTTAAACTCTTGTAACTTCCTATATATAGGGTTAATTCTAGGGATTTTAGGGGTAAAATCTTCGCAAGTATTAGTATAATATCATCCAAGCTACGTACTACTAATAAGGACTGCTATTAAGGTTTAACAAGAATGGTATAAAGAGAAATACGCGTTTTTACCCGCTAAGTATTCGTATATAACCTGCATACGCTAATATAAGATAGGGGTAGAAAAGGGGATCAGTTAACTAATACTAAATACACCGTTTTAAAAGTAAACTTATATACCTAGAAATAATAATAATTTATATTAATTAGACTCTAAATCTATATATATATACTACTATAAATAATCTAAATAAATATAATAGATAATACTACTAGCTAAGGCCTTATTATATAATTATAATAGGGACGCTAAGTAATTTCCTCTTTATTAGCTCTAGAGAATATATACGTAGTACCCTTATAAAGTAATATACTATCCCTATCTTACTATCTATAATTATATACTAGGAAGGGTTTCCTAATTACTACTCTAAGTAGTAGGACTAAATATCCTATTATTAATAGCCTCTTATAAAGGTTATATAATAGGGATATCTTAGTAATATATTATAATAAAATTAATCCCTAATAAAATTTATTAACTTAATAATATACTAAGATATCTATTAATTTAAAAAGACCCTTAGATAAGACTTAGTAAGAAAAGCGCTTCCTTAGATATCTTTCTAGATATACTAATTTATATACTTAATTCTTTTCTTAAGCTTTTAATTATATAACTTACTTCTAGCTATTTTATTATAAATATATATCTACTCTATTAAATATTAAGTTAATATATATTAATTCTTACTATTTAGACCCTTTATAGTTATAGTAAATAGGGAGTAATAACTTAGCTACTCTTATAAAATACTTTTAATAGATATATACCTACTCTATTAAATATTTAATTATCTTATACTATTTATTAACTTTTAAATTAATATTCCTTCCTTAATATATCTCCTTTAGCTACTTATACTTAAAGATTCTTAATATTATTTATCTAAGATTACTTGAAGGACTTTACTATTTAATTATATTCTTATCTTAGCCTACTTAGGCTATTAGGTATATTTTATATACCGGTTATACCGGCCTAATTACTTACTAGGATAGTAAGCTAGGTAGTATAACTATACTTTAGCCTTCTTCGCCTTTTATAACTTTAACTTATTTAAGCTTTCTCTACCTTTTTCTCTATATCTTTAATAGATCTTCTCTACTATTTATTAAGAATACCTATTAATATTATTATAACTATTCTAATATAACTTTCTATACTTTATAAGGGTATTTATACCCTTTTTATTAGACTCCTTTAAAGTCCTCTTTATTCTATATTCTTATTAAGTCTTACTTTAATTTACCTTATATAAGGTCTTTAGAGTAGCTAATAAAATCCTAGGATAAATATATTACTAAAATTAATTTACTTTTATATTTTTTAAAGATTAAGACTTTTATCTTATTATTAAAGGGATATACTTATAAGGTCCTTTTATTATATTATTAGGATATTATTAAGATATTATATTTTATAATTACTAACTAATTATAATAGAGATTATAATTATTATAACTCTTTATAATTCCTTATAACTAGTATAACCTTATAAACCTTAAGGCCTTTTATTAAGATATTATTAATTAATTTACTACTATTTTTTATATTTATATTTATTACTTTAGTAGTAAAACTAGGAGTTAAACTTTACTTAGTAAGTATAACCCTAGAGATTCCTACTTTCTTTCCTCTTTTCTTTCTTCTTTCCTTAACTACTATTATATTATTTAGAGATAATAGGTATCCCCTTATTTTATATATACTTATATATTATTAATACTCTTATAATTAATATAATAAATTATCTAATCTATATTAATATTAATTTTATAAGTAATCCTTCTTATACCCTTTAAAGAAGTTTCTCTTCCCCTTACTTAATTCTAAGGAATTTTCTCTACTATTAATTAATAATAGCTAATAATAAGTAGTTCTTTAACTATATAATATATAAGCGCCCTAGCTAGCTAGTAGGAGGAAGGCTCCGCTATATACCTAGTATATAGAGGTAGTAGTAGGGGGTTATATCAAGGCTTATATTAATTATATAATTAATTCTTATAATAATAATTATAAGAACTATTTATAGTAGTATAGGCTTATAAAGTACTTATTTAACCCCCTAGCCCGCCTTATAACCCCTTCCCCCCCCCGTAATATCTTAAATCCCCTCTTTAATAGAAGGGAGGGTACTTATACTTATACCTACTAGAGGGGGGTAACTCTTCTAAATAATATTATCTATTCCTATCTTATAAGTAGAGCTCCTTACTCCCGCTATTATTCTCCTCCTCCTCCTCCTTACTTTACTAGGGTTAGATGTTTAATTATAAATTCTCTACCTCCTACGCTAAGCCCCCCTCTTATATCTTCACCCCCTCCTTCTTTATCTAGGGTAGAGGACCCCTTAGAGTCCTTCCCTTCCTAGGTAAAAGACTAGGAAGGGGAGGATATCCCTCCTCCCCCTTCTTCTCTACCTCCTCCGCCCTTACTACCTACTCTACCTCCTCCTTACCCCCCTCCTAGGTAGGTAGTAGTTAACTGGCTAGTATATATACTACCTAGCCTACGCTCCCCCTCTTCTCTTAATCCTAATACCTAGTAAATATATTAGTTATCTTCTTATAGATTTTTAATTAATTATTCTTAGGCTTAGTAGGTTAGAGATAGATTAGGGGCCTTAAAGTTAATATTAGCGGCTATCTTACTCCTTTAAGAGCTTTATATATTTCTTTTTTTTTCTTTTTTTTTATAAGTTAATAGAATTAACTATTCCCCTCTAAAGACCTTCTTATCTTAATTTCCTAATAATTTTACTTTTAAGGGAAGTTTTATAAATTTCTAATAACTAGGTCTTTAATTACTTATATATTTATTATATATTAAATAGCCCTAATATAATAGGCTTACTTATATACTCTCTCTTATATTTATAAGTAAATAATTATCTAACCCCTTATTAATAAGATTAAATATAATTATTAAATATATATCTTTCTCTATCTTCTTATATTTAGAGGTTAAATTATAAAGGGAATAATTAGGGGTTTTTCTTTTAATTATCTTAAATATCCTTAACGCGGCTTATAAAGCTTTAGATAATTATTATAATATATATAGATTAAAACCTTCCTATTCTTTAAGATTAATTTATATAAAGTTCCCTATTTATTAATATAGCCTACTACTATAAATAGCTCTATCTATTTTAAGGATAATTTTAATCTATTAATTTAAGTATTATTTTTTATAACCTATTAGTTATATTATAATAACTTAGTAGGAGTTATCCCTTTATTATATCTTATTTTTATTAGGTCCTTTATATAAATAGACTAGTAGAGAATTAATTCTCTAATATCTAACCTCTTTATTATAAACTCTTAAATAACTAGTAGTATTTCCTTAAGATTAAGTATTACTAACTTTTTAGGGTATTTACTAATTTATATACCTTATTTAAATACTCCTATTACTTAGATTCTATATAGAATTTTAAGGGATAAATAGCCTAGGTAGTTAATAGTTCTTAAGTTAATATTAATTACTAATATTTAAATAGATATATCTTAAGGTTCTCTAGGAACATCTTCTCTCCTTTTTTTAAAATACTTTATTAAGATATTATTAGACTTTTCTATTATACTAACTAAATATTTTACTCTACTTAAAACTTCTAGTATAATAATTCCCTAGGACTTAAGGAATTTAAATATTTCCTTATTAAGGAAGTAGGTCCTATTATTAAAATAAATAGTATTAGGGACTAGTACCCTTATAAGGTATCTAGTAATTACTCTTATTATAATAATTATATTAGTAAAATCTATTACCTCTAGAAATATTACTCTTAAGAAGTAATTTATAATATTTAAGATATATTTTTATTTACCCTCTAGGGTAATAAATAGCCTAATATAATCTATTTATAATAGCTAGAATAGCTTTATAATCTAGATTAATAATAGTAGTACTATTCTAGCTATATTTACCTATTTTATATATAGTAGATACCCTTTAATATACTATATAACATCCTTTATTATATTAGGCTAATAGATAATATTATAGATTTTATTTATAATAATTTTTATAAAGAAATATCTACTCCTATTATAAATATCTTATAATAAAGTACTTACCTCTCCCTTTATAATATATATATTTCTTTAATCTTTAAACTTATATATTAGTTAATTTATATAACTATTAAATATAAATTAAAAAGACTTCTTTTTAAAGGTACTTATCTCTTACTTATTTAGGTTTTTTAGTTTCTTCTATTAAGTATAAAAGTAATATATATTTATATACTAGTTATTATTCTTATAATCTACCTTATATAACTTAAGATAGTCCTTTAGGAATAGAATAATAAATCCTTAAGGTAGAGTATCTAGTATTTCCCTATTAACTATAACTAGTATTATAGAGATAGACGGCCCTACCTCTATATTAATAATAGTAACTATTATCTATCTAATAGTCTAAATAACTGCCTCCTCTCTTTATTTCTAAATTCTCTTTATATAATCCTCCTTATTAAGTTACTTTAATATATAGGTATAACTACCCTTTCTAGATTTCTAGAATTATACCTTATTATCTTAATACTTCTCTACTTCCTTTAATAAATATCTTATAAGATTATCTATCTTATAATTTATATTATTAAAAACTACTTAAGAAAGGCTATTAATAATTATATTCTCCTTCTCTTAAATATATTTAAGTTATATATATAGCTATCTAAGCTTTATAACCTACCTAGTAAAAATATCCTTATAAAACTTAGTATTTATAAAGCCTACTAATAGTTTATAATCTATCTAAATTATTAAGGATTTATTAGCCCTTATTATATAAGAGAATTTTTATTTAAAGTAGATAATAGCTCTTAGCTCTCTTTAGTATATATTATAATTCCTTTTTAATTTATTAAAGGTAAATAAATTATATACTATTAACCTCTATTTATTATTCTATAATTACCTTATATAATAACCTTTATTAAAACCTAGTATATTACTAAATATATAAATCTTAAATATTAGATCCTATAAAAATAATACTCTAGTAATAGTATATAATTTCCTTATTAATTAAAATAAGAGCTCTTCTAACTCCCTTTATATCTATTTAATATTACTTATTAGCCTTAAAAGGGGCCTTACTATCTTATTATATCCCTTAGTCTATTTCCTAGTAGACTAATAAGTCCCTAGAAATCCGCGAACTTTATTAACCTCTTAAGGTCTTAACTAGTTCTTTATCTTCTTAGTAGTTACCGGCTTAATTTATATATATCTACTAATCTTATATATCTTACCTAAGGCCTTAACCTTAGTTATTCCTAATAGAAGCTTAGAAAATAAGAGCTTTAATTAAGACTATAATATCCTTAGGAAGAAGTAATCTTAGAGAAATCTAAATTATCTCTCTTATAAGTTATAGGTACTAAAGATATTATTAATATAAAATACTACCTCTAGTTACTTATATAGCCTATTACTTTATAATAGTAATAGCTTTAAACTAGGTAATAGGATAGGCTTAAAGGTAATATTTATTAATTCCGTAAATATAAATAATAAAGTTCTTATCCCCTAAGGTATCCTTATTAGTTATAACTAGCTAATCCCTAGGATATTAAATATTAGAAAATATCTATCTTCTAGGTATATAGATATTACCTAGTATTTATACTTAATATCTACTTAAAAGAATATAGTATATATAAGTAGTCCTAGTAAATTATAAACTTTTACCGCTAGTTTTATATAGGATCCCGCCGGATCCTTATATATAAAATAATAATTAAATATTAGGCGTAGTTTAGCCTTTCCCTCCTTATTAACTAGGATAGCTCTAGTATTTAATTAAGATACCCTTCTATTTACTATTATATACCTCTTATAATAACCTACTTTTATACCTTACTCTACTATCTTTTATAGCTACTATTCTTTATTATTTATAGACTATTTTTAGAGAGCCTTATATAGCTTTAATTTATTACGGGGTATAATCTTATATACTATTAGATTAGTTACTAGGATCTCCTTAACCTCCTTAGCTTTAATATCCCTATATATCTAGATTAGCTATAATAGTTATAACTTAGTATTATTACTAGGAATTACTTCCCTAAATATAATTCCTTTATTTCTCGCCTATTTAAGGAGTAATTTAAAACTTTCTAAATAATTAATAGGCTAATAGATTACCTATTAACTTATAGGGAACCTTAAATTCCCCTTATTATTATATAAGACTATATTATTATAAGTTATAAGGGTAACTCTATACCTCTCTATATACTTATCCTTATTCTAATAGAGTAAATATACGTACTTTATATCCTAGGAGATATATCTATATTTTTATATTTATATAATAGACTTAAAAGCTATTATTTACTCTATCTTTATTTATATACTTATTAAAGTATTCCTCTTAAGGCTCTAATATTTAAGGGGAGGTATAAGTAAATCTACTTCCTTCCTTATTCCTTAGGGTTTTAATATTATTCTAGAGACGCTCTAGTTTCCTAACTTTTTAACTCTATTATTAGATTCTAATTTAAAATCTTTATTACTACTCTTATTACTAGACTCCTCTAAGAGACTCTCTAAGTTATTACTAGAAGTATATAAATTAATAATCTTATTACCTTTAATAATATCTTCTACTATTAGCTTTAAAGGCTAATACTTTTCTAGGGTAATTTCTATTACTATTAGGATAATCTTAATTTTAATAGGATAGATCCTTTTTACTATCTCCTACTTCTTTATATTACTTAGATCTAACTTACCCTTTATAATACCTATCTTAATATCTACTAACTAGAGCTAAGGGAGCCTAAGTAAGATAGTAATACTAGGATTATTTATAAGGGAGATAAATACCTATTACTCCCTCTTAATTCTAGTTATATTAAGTTAGAAAAGTATTTAATATTTAAGTTTACTATCTTTACTATTTACTACTAATATAGTAACCCTTTTACTTCTAAACTCTAAGATAGAATAGATAGGTAAATCTATAACTAATACTAATAATAGGTTTATAATAATTATATTAGATCCTTAATCTACCTTAGCGCGTTATATAAGAATAAGTATTCTTTTTCTACCTATCTTCTAAATAATTATATTTATAGCTTATACTATTATCTCCTTATATATAATCTTATAAAACTATTATTATAAAGTCTTTAATAGCGCGTAGTATAAATCTACGCTTTTATTCTTTAAGAGTATAAACCTACTCTTCTTATTAATATACTATATTATAGATATTTTTATTACTCTAATATTAATATCTAGGTCTTTAAATATTTTCTTCTTCCCCTTTTTCTTCGGGGCCTAATTAAGTTTCTATAACTCTTTTTTAAAGAACGGCGAGATTTATAATATATAAATTATTAGTAATAATATTATTATATTTACTAATATCTAATTAATATCTAGTTAGGGTTCTCTAATTAATCTACGGACTATTAATAATTCTTTCTTAACTCCTATCTTTTTAGTAGGAGTTCTCTTTCTTTAAGTTTTCCCCTTAATTACTAGTAGCGGTAACCCTTCCTCCTTAGGCTTATTATTCTTTCTTCTCTTTACGCCTAACTAGGTATTATATACTCTAAGAGTATTATCATTAAACTACTTAAGTATTAAAATATTTAAATTTATTAAGTGACCTATTAGCTTAATATCTTTAAATACGAAATTATAATAGGGTATCTAAGAACTTCCCTCTTCTTCTAGTTCTTTAATCCTTAGGTCTAGAACTTCTAGTACTTTTCCTAATAAGATAAGGTATAAAATAATATTATTTTAGGGTAATAGTATCTACCTTATAACTTCCTAATAAGACCTATTATTAATATTATAGTTATATTATATATTTCACTATATAGGATATTAGGTAGGGAGATAGAATAGATTAGCCTATACCTCCTTTATTTCCTTATAAGCTTTTTACTTTACTTAATAGTCCTCTAGTTCCTTTCTAATCCAGTACTATTCCTCCCTTAATAGAGGGGGATTTATATACTCTAGACTAGTATATCTAAGTTTACTATATTTTAAATATAGCTTTTTACTACTATACTTCTAGGGTTCCTACGGCTTTAAGCTATTTACTTATAGGTTTATTAATATCTTTTAATTATATAATTTATTAGGAATAAACTCTAGGTAGATATCCTTTATTTATATTAGCCTACTACCTTATAAAAAATTATTTCTTAGCCTTATAAGTGGCCTTTAATTTTTATCCTATTATCTAGGGTTTCTACGTGAATCTTATAAGCTATATCCGCTCCTAGTCTTATAATTTTATAGGGGTTACTACCCTAATAATAACTAGGGATTAAACTAAGAATTTAGCCTAAGGCTATTTCTAGTACCCGCTACTAGTAGTACTATTATCTACCTTAAGGGGGCTACTATTAGCTATAAGTTATTATATACTTTAGGAGGAACTCTAGCTATATTATAATTACCTTTATCTTATCTAAAGTATATATTTAAGTTTACTATTAGTTAACTTAAGTAGTTATTATTCTAAGGGCGAAATATTATATCTTATAAAATTCTATTTTAGTCCTAATATTAAGGCCTAGTTATTATAAATATAAATACTTAAACTATATTACTATTATTTACTACTACTATTATATAGAATACTCTAAGTTTCTCTAGCTTATATTACTAACGGTTCTTTTCTATAAAATCCTTAAGTATAAATAGGATTTTTATATATACCTAAGCTTTCTTAAATACTTTATATAGTAATCTATTTATCTCTAACTTATATTCTAATATTTTAAGTTATAAATCCTAGTTTATAAGGCTAAAGATTTATTTATAAATTATATTAGTAAATTAATACTTTTCTAGTATACTTAATATATTAGAGGCTATCTCTTCTACTTAATCTCTACCTCCTATTATCTTTAAGAGTTATTCTATATACTTAATATAAGCCTCTAGGCTCTTATTATAAATCTAATAAAGCGCCTTAATTTAGTCTACTATATTAATATTAAACCTAATATTTTAAGCCTCTCTAGGGAATTCTTCTTTAAGTAAGGTAATAACTATCTCTTTATCTTCCTTATTTCTATAATTAATTCCTTCTTTATTAAGGATCTTAGCTACCTTTAGTATATAACCTAACTAGTTAATAGCCCTCCCTTAAAGCCTTATATTAAACCTCTTAAGCTACGTAAGGATATTAAGGTCTTTAGAGAGCTCCTCTTCTAATATACGGAGCTACCTAATTATACTACTTATACTATTAAATAGCGTCTTTATTCCTAATAGCATTATTATATTAGTTAATATAGGTATTACTACCTCTAATCCTAATAATAATACTAGGCTAGCTATTTAAAATTCTAGTAACTTTATAGGAGCTATAACTTTTTATTTCTCTAGCTAGAGAAAGCGCTTTCTAAGTACTTTAAAAACTAATCAATAGACTTTACTATTAATATTAAGAACTATTTTTTTAAACTTATAATAAGTATATAAAATAATATAGGGATATATTTAATTATATAATCCCTTAATAGTTACTATTAATAGAGTGTTATCTCTAAATACTTCTCTAATAGGGGTAAATTAGGCTAAGAAGAGGGGTTCCGCTATATATATCTACGCTACTAAGTACTAAGAAAAGTAGATAGTAATTAGCTAATAATAGGAATAATTTATATAATAGTTAATTTAATATCTAGATAATAACTTCTTATAATTTAATAGTAGTAATAACTCCCTAATTTATAGGTATTTAAGGTATCTCTAAGTCTTTCTTAATTTTAAACGACTAGTAGATCGCCCCGTTTTAAGGTTTAAGAATAGTTTTTCTATATAATAAAATAGTGTAAATAATAATAATTTTTCTTTATATTACTAATATAGATAATTTAACTTAAGTATATAAATAGTTCTTTTAACTTATAAGAATAATACTAATATATCTATATAAAGTATATAAATAAAAGAGACGCGAAATATAACTATTATTAGTATATTAAATAGGTAGAAACTTCTATAATAATATAGTCTTCCTAGAGGGAAGAAGACTTACTTTAAATACTTAAAAGACTATAACTTATAAATTATATTATAGTTACTAGAAAAGGGGATTAGGTAATTAATATTAAATATACTATTCTAAAAGTAAACTCGTATACCTAGAAATAATAATAATTTATATTAATTAGACTTTAAATTTATATATATATGCTACTACGAATAATCTAAATGAATGTAATAGGTAATGCTACTAGCCAAGGCCTTATTACATAACTATAACGGGGACGCCAAGTAATTTCCTCCTCATCAGGGGCCTTTGACCCATCGTGCCCATGTACCCATCCATCGCCATCTTCTTATCCATCCCTTCAGGCATGGCCGCTGCTACGGCATACTCGAGGATACATTTCTCTACGCGACATGAGTGCGGAACGAATCATTATCGCCGATCACAAAGGTAATGGAACTATGCTAAGACACGCAACAACATGAGCTGATATGTTGTTGAAAGCTGTACTAGGCGTCGTAATCATCTCCGTGAATCCACCACGAAACGCCATAGCTAGCTAAGCGCGAGGTCTTGGCGAAAGACATAAAAGCTGAGTAGCTTTATTAGGCAGCTACTACGCATTCACGCTTACGCTCAGGCTTATATAGGGTACATGGAGTTGTGGCCCACCCTAGCAATAGAGTTTATATCTAGATTATAATGTCTAGGGTAAGAAGCAGACTTGTTGATCTGGTGGACCACATCAAGGTCGTGCTTGTCGATTCTACATAGAAACATGATCATGGATTTCAACGCTACGGAGAATTCACTGATAAGTATATCGGGCAACTTCGGTGGTCAACTCAACCTCAATTGAACGGCTTTAAATGCTAAATCGAACCTACTTCGCTTAATAAAGTGATCACTCTCGCTACATGAAAGGATACAAAGAATTATCCTATATGCTCTAGACGTAAGTCTACGCTCATCTCGCAAAATATTCAATTCTTGTCTGGATATACAGCAGGATGTTGCACATGCATTCAGTATATAGATAAGTCTTAGTAGCATCGACTTGTATACCCGTTATTGGTTGAAAGAGATGGCGTTTGTTAGGTCATTGTATGCGTGGTGGTAATTGCAGTATGTTGTCCTGAGCCTGTGTAGCACCCAAGTATAAATGCCCTGCATTTGTAGATTTTAGTAGATTATGGGACAACATAGGCATCGGGACGGTTCTACGCGTGATTGGACTACACCACCAATATATCATAATGGTAAGACTTCGTTTGGGACAAAAAGTAAAACCGCTATGGGTTACTTGCGCGCCATTAGAGCCACCGCTTCTTTTTGAGGTATTGTGTATGGTGTTAGCATCGACCACTTCGGCCGTACCCATCAGTGTCTCGGGTACCTGCATCTGCCAGACAAAGGGTAATGTCGCATCGCTGCGGCTTACTTTCATGAGCAAACGCAAACAATTTGTGTGCTCTTCCTTTTTTGATGCTGTGTGAACTACCTTTTTGTATGGTCTTCGTGTCCAGCCACGGTTGATAGCTCCTAATGTCGACCTCAACGCCTACTACCACCGCGGAGAGAAGACGCAACGTCTTCTTGGCAGCACGTACGATCTTCAGTGGACAAAAAGCCTTCATCCGCGATAGGAATGCCGTGGAAAAACTCATCTCACGGCACGAATGGTCTTTTCGCAACGAAGTGCTCCACCTTGGGAAACAGTCAGTCATTGACATCACTTTGAGTCTGCTCAGGAAGCAGGTCTTCGAGTCGGAAGCGAAGGCGAAAATCGTATTTCCAGAGTTGTTCCAAGTTTCTGCTGCCAGGAGCTTACAGCATGATATCTCGGAAATAAATGCGGCTCGATCAGAAGCCAAAGCGCAAGAAGAAGTTTCACGATCTGAGGATGCCCTGTATGAACTTGATGGCGTAGACGAAGAAGAGGAGTATCTTGAAGGTATCTTCTCTCTGCTTTCAATGCTGCGAGCCGTTGCTGATATGCGTACATATAGAAACTCCTCGTATAGAACGTACTCTAACGACTACAGAGTCCTCGCCATCAACTCTCTTCCCAGCCTACTTATCGTATGCAGTTCAACACAAGCTGCTCAATGCTGTGCAAAAGCTCTTGGAAGAATGCTGCTATGACTTCACCAGAAGATGGATCCCGGGCCTCTTAACGAAGCGTGAGTGGGACTGTGCAGAAGCCGTAGAAATAACTCGGTGGTCTGAAGTCCTACCATCAAAATTCTTTGATCTAGACACCGATGCAACAAGTCTCGAATCACGAAGCAAACTTTTCGAGGCCTTAAAAGCAATAAGCCCGTTACGAAATGCAGCTGTTCATCGTCAACGCACCAGCGGCAGGGGTATCGAGCAGATGTTGGACAATGCACTTTACCTTGTACAAGTCTTGCAGGACGGCTCTCGAACGTCTAAGATGGAGGCTATATCTGAGAACTTCCGAGCGAGAAGAAAGGATATGGAGATTCATAAGATCAATCTTGAGAATCAGTTGGATCAACAACTTCAAGATATCCAGGAGCAGAGAGCAGCTCTGGACAGAAAGGCACAGGAAGCAAAGGAGAATATGGTTATGCAGGACATTGAGAACACCAAGTCCATAAGCTCACATTTTGAGAGATCTATTGCCAATTTGACAATTGACCATGGCGAAGTCGAGCCCATCGATGGAGAATGCCACGAAATCGAGCAAGATGCTTGCGACAATGACATGGATCCTAGCAACGATGTCGAGCCATTACAGGCGAACCGCCTCGAAGCTGAGCTTGGTGTTGTCGACCACGAAGAGACTGCTGACGGCTATATTGAGTACACAAACGGGAGATCTGATGAAATTGAACCTGACGCTACCGAGCAAGTTGAGGAGTTTGGCGACGACTTTCATCCAATGCAACATGAAGCCGAACCGGATCTCTCTGAGCCTTCAAGAGATGCTGACGGCGGTAGCGAGCCCATGATCAATGAGACTGAGCGTGGTGCTCTCAACAACGATGATAGTGGTGGTAATGGAGGACATGAAGAAATAGACCAAGATGCTCTCAGACATGGCAACCACACGGGCAGTGATATCGAAGACATGAATCTAGAAGACCATGAAACTGAAAATCGTGTCTCTTGGTAGCGACGTTGACTCCATGAGTTCGGACTACAACCATGTTGAGCATAGTGCAATAAGACTTCAATTAAAAAAGTAGAGCAGAGTTGGAATCTGTAACGGCGTGCCAGATCTGGAAGATAATGAGGCGAATGCTGAAGACATTGCCAATCAAAGCAATGAGTCTAAAGATAGTGGTGAGTAGCAAGACCTAATCAAAGCCTTTGCCAAGAACAAACCTTCGTTCCATTGAGTGTACTATTGCGTCCACGAAGGAATCATAGTGCCTGGATATATAGCTGTCAGGTGGAAGCTGCAATTATGTGCAAGAGAATTCCAAATTCCCTCGTAGAATTCTATAGACGTCACGACTAGACTTGTACACACATTAGCCAGGTGACTCTCTTTTCAGAACATGATCAAGTCAACCATCGTAACCAGTCAAGAACGAAGAGCGATACGTACCTTCCACAACCAATTCGCCGTAAAAGGTCTACAAGGTAATACAAGCCCCCGGCGTAGTAGTAGGTAGAATGTCTTTGCATGAGAACCCGGGTAGACGTCAGTCAGCCAAACCATTCGTGCGAACGAATGATGTTGGAATGCCATAGTGTAACGAGTTTAGAAGGCGGTCATAATAGCACTGGCGTAGCCTGCGGGTCTGTAGCGGGCAAGACTAAATGGACAAGGCTCACGTGACCTCCCCATGCATCCAAACATTGTAGGACTGTTACTGTTATAGGCAAGACGCGTTGCGTCAAAAACGCAAAAAGAAGATGATCGCTGCAAGGCTCGAACTTGCGACCTTCTGCGTGTAAAGCAGACATAATAACCACTATACTAAACGCTAGTCCCGAAAATTAGCATTGCAGATATTCCACCCTGCTAGGGAGATTGTTGAAGAACGCACACCAAGCAAGGCATCTGATTCGCCAAGGTTTGATCTTTGACATTATTCCATAATATTAATCTGTTATCAACGAAACACTACCAGCCCAGCTTGGTTCGTTTTTGTACCTAGTCTTCAGTACAACTTATTATTCTATGATATACTAATTCATTGCTCAATACTAACTGCCGCTACATAGTCAAAGCTCAACGCCACGAGCCGGGTATCTTGATGCTAGAATAATGACGCCAACCGCAAGGTCCAAGCTACATGCTCAGTGTGAGTATCGTCATTGAGCTCGTTGAGCAACTCCTGAAAGCCACAACCATATACAACACCACGCTCGACCAAATCCTCATAGATACCACTTTTTACAACCCCACTCACAGCACCCAACTCAACGGGTCAATCGTCTTCTTAGCAGCTCTCTTGTCCCTTCGCCCAGGTCTCAGAGCGTCGCCCTTCGTCTTCACCGGCGCGTCATCGGCAAAGCTATTGCCATTGCCGGGTTTGATCGATTTGTAGGCCCTGGCGAAGGTCTTGAAGGGGGTATTGTCATCCCTCCACCATTCACCAGGACGCTCCCCTTCTCCATTCCTGTGGACAGCTGAACTCTGATATGCATCACGAGAAGGCAACGCCGTCATTCTGGAAACATGATCTTCTACTTTGTCTTTCTTGAATTTTCTGGTCTTTGGGGCCGAGAGGGCATGGAAGACTGACTCGAGATCAGCCACCGTGACTGCCATCGACGCACCACGATGAAGCCCTGCCCGCGAATGAATCTGATTGTAGATCAGACGCCTCGCTTCCTCAAGCTCAACCATGTTCGCAATATCCTTCATCAGCTGCAAGTGCCTTGGCCTGATCTTGTCGTAATAACGGGACTCCAAGACATTGTGGGCGCCAATGCCCCAAGTCTCCCGAATACTTCTACCATTCTTCATTGCATCGGGGTCCCTGCTTGCTTCACTGTCAAACGCTGTATGAGTCTCGGAAGGCTCCATTGAGGCATGCCAGCGTGCTCCTGCGTCAATAGGTTCACCTAAACTCTGTCTAAGTTTCTGGGTGCTAGCAATAGGACTATGCGTGTTGGTCTCCATCCACGGCAGAGATCTCGATGCCTTTCGAATACTACTCATGGGTGGAGTCGTTGGAATTTCTTCAGAAATCTTGATCTTGTGGTCCTCTCCATCATCAAGCGTAAGGTCAATAGTTTCACGTCTTTCGGACGACTTTCGAGCGCGCATGCCAGATTTTTCGGACACTAACGAATGCTCCTGAAAGACACCCTGAGGATTTCTCCATGGTTGAGATCCAAAGTCTACGTCATTGATGCGTCTCTTGCTTGGTATACTAGATCTGGTGTCCGACAGTAAGAGGACATCGTCAAGGTTCTGAGGGGTTACTAGACCAGTACAATACAGAGGCCTTTTGATCTCCGTCTTATAAAAGTCTTCGTATGACACAGCATCATCGGCGTCTTCGGCGCATTGGCGTAGATGTTCCGCATACTCAACCTTGTGCCTGATGATGAAATCATCCCATAGAAACTGATGTAACATTCGATCGAGTCCCACGAGGGTTTTAATTTTCCTGCAGACGGCACCAAAATGTTTGACATCTCCCGTGTAAACCGGGTAAGCTGCTTTGAAGCGATCAAAAATATGCGGAGGTGTCGAAGGCGATTTAGGCCCTTTGTGCTTTGCTGTGGATCCAAATTCCACCGCACTCGCCTTGGTATACGCGTCTAGCTGTGGTTCTTCTGACAAAATACTCTGCTCCGCTGGAGACGTAAACGACTGCATTTCCACAGCAAGATTCGGAGCAGAGACCGATATAGCTGTCCAAGGACTAGGCTGATCCTTGAGTCCAGCTTGACTCGATGGGATAGACATAGCAATAGCTAGGCTCTCGGATTTCTGACCCTCTTGCAAAGTAGCTCTCAAAGAATCTGAAACCACTTGAGTTGGGTTGACGGTTTGAGGTCTGGGCTGGGTCACTGTTGTAGCCTGATGCGCGACAGGTGTTGATGTATTCCGAGACTCTGGAATACTTTTCGAATGGTCTGCAAGGGGAAGCTCTTGAAGTACAAAACTCGACTGAACCTCAGGATCATCTAAGCCAGACCTGTGCCCGGGAATGTCAACGAATTTGCCTTTTACACGTGACTCCGCCTTAGCTTTCACCAACTTGGGGGTACCGAGGCTTCCTGTGCCATTCATGAGGTCATCAAGCTGTTTGTTCACGGCTTCACCATGTTGTGCGCCAGGTGTACCATCATGAGTTTCTGTTTTCGTGACATGATCAGAAGTCAGGTATAGTCTAGTAGAGCTGCTGTCAGAATTCATCAACTCTTCGTTATCTGGGCGTTGTGAAGCTTCTTTGGCCATGATTTCTTTGCTCTGTGCGCTTGGCCTCGCCTCGTGGGCTCCAAATATCATAACCTGATCAGTCATTTCGTCAGTTCTAGCAAGGAGGCTGGCTTTGACATCAGTGGCGTTCACAGCTTGAGTGGTATCATCAAACTCGAGACTCCTTAGATGATTGTATCCCGAATCGAGCCCAGCAATGTTGTCTGCAACGTTCAGAGACCGATTGAAAGGGGTAGTATTCTGGGTATCGTTGTTGTTAGATTTATGATCCAGAGTGGCATATGATGGTGCCTTAACCATATCTGTGAATCTATCTTCCTCATCCGATTTGCTCACAGGCTCGCCCGACTTCTTACAATTTAAGGCTGGATGAGCGTCTTCCACCTTCAAGCCGGACGTGAGTTTATTGAGATCATTCAATATCTGGCTGTTACTTTGCGTTAGTGTCTCGCCGACTAGGGTACCCTGAATGGAGTTGTTTGACTTCGATCGAGTCGCCAGCTCGGCATCACTAGGAACAGGTGGTTCCGTTTGATTGCGCTGGTGGGGTGCGGAATCCTTCGGATTAATTATATCCTTCTTTGTTGTCCCATCAACCGGAAAGCTGGGAGCTCGAGCTTTATTGTCTACCAAGGTCTGTCTTCCAGCTGCAACTTGTTCTTCTGGATTTATGAGCACGTCTCCACACTCAGGGGGCTCAACTCTAGAAACTGCACTGGATGTTAAGTTATTTTTCTGAGGCTTGTCAGCCTCACTACACTGGCGAGAGGTTATGAAGTCATGCCGATAACGGCGAGCTGCATCAAGGGGATCTGGCAAGTCCTCAATTTTCTCTGGGATGGGAAAGGTCCGCGATTTTTTGAAATGCTTCCTTCGTTTGGCAACATTGTTTGATAGGAGGTCGAGACCGGAGGCTTTGCGCTTTATGTCAGGATCGATATGGGCTGTATCGTTGTCGTGGATGCCTTGCGTATGACCCTCGGATCGGGATCCTTCCTCGCCCGATGTCGCTGCTGGCGGCTTCCTTGTGGTGTCTGACTCGTTGCTAGTGTTCAACCCACCATTCAATACTTCAGTCTGGTGACTTTCGCTATTGTTACTGGGCTCCACAATATGGCTCCGGCTGTCATCGATTGCATTCATTGTCTCCGAAGCTTCATTGACACCTTCGATATTCGTATTCTCCTTTGTACTGTTGATGACGGTCTCAGAGCTTGAGACTTCCACAATGGAAGGGGTTGACTGGGTGACATGATCGACGTCTTCTGAAAAGTTACCGTTGCCTAGAAATCGTGGACTATTGGATTTCGGAAACGAAAGCTGCCGCTGGAGTCTTGGTGGGGAAGTGTTCTGTATTTGGCACTTGACGTAAGGTGTCTGCTTGACTTGTGTAAATGGCTCCATGTCTTGGGATGCTGTCGAAGGAATTGGGTGATGCGTAAATTTTCTCGCAAGCGTGGCCTTATCAATCAACGAAAACGGCGCTGCTACCTCTAGATCAGACTCTGGCGAAGGAGGAATGGAATATAGATTAGAGGAAGATCCATAACGGTGTCTGCCATTGGGCATTTCGATGCTCGGATGAGCCCGTGGCAGCTGCAGTGGAGATGGTTCCAGAGGAATTGACGCTTGGTGGGAGCTCAATACCCGGTCCTGGAGTAGATCGCCATTTATCGGAGGTCTCTCGACAGTTCCTTTAGGAGACCCTCGAAGATAATTGCTGTGCCGTGGCTTGAGTTCACTATCAGCTCGAACCTCTCCTTCAGATTCATCTCTATCGACACATTGAGGATAGCCAGTAATTGGAATCCCGATAGAGACAGGTGCCGAGGCGAGGAATGGTGATGATTTAGTTGTTCCGCTTCCTGGCAGGTGTTGACTTTCCTGTCTAGCTTGATTTGAGACAATACTAGGAGATATGGCACGTGGAGATATTTCCGCTGAGTTCCGCAACGATTTCAGCACTGGTAGAAGGGTTGGCCGTGTTGACTGGGTCGGACAGGAAGATGAGGCATTTGAAGACCTGCGGATATGCGCATTAGGCTTTGATTGCGTATCTGTATTCTCCGCGCTGCTATCCGGTGGAAGTTGATCTCGAGGAGGTGACGGTGGCCATTCACTATCAGAGACTGGACCGTCGGAGTCTGATTCTGGGGAACTGGACTTCTCACTCCTGGACTTCTCACTCTGGAGCGAGGACACTCTGCGATGTCCTTGCAATTCCTTAGGAGTAGGGATAGGCTTCTGTTCTTTAAGGACTGCAACCCGCCTTCGCGCTTGGAGGTCGGCTCTCTTGTTCAAGCTGTCCAGTATAGATATTGGCAAATTTGCGACAGGTCCTCGTTTACCAGGGTCCGCTGGTAGCCAAGCTATAGACATCAGTGATAGAATAACGAGGTAGATATGTACGCCTACTCACAATCTACACTACTCAGTAGCTTTTCCTGATCCTTCGTGATCTTCACCTCTCTGCTGCTGATTCTTTTTCGAATGCCTCTTATCGCATCGCGCTTGTCTTGCACTGGCTGATTAATTGAAATTGCAATTTCGAACGCAGGGCCCCCAACCGTGTTCTCCATTGACGCTGGTATTGTAGCCGAACCAGGTGACCGTACGGAATCATCAACGATCTTGATGGCAGCGGTTTGGGGAGGACGCATAGAATCTACGTGAGCAAGATGGGTGCCAGTCTCGGAATTTGGGGTCAAACCACTTGCTAACCAGGACCTCGGATGTTCTTTGGAGGGAACACGGGCAGTTGGTAGTAGCTTTTTTGATCGTTCCAGCAGGCCAAGGAGGGCTTCGCCTTCAGTGATCGTTCGTCCCGTCTCATTCAGAGAAGCTTTAGCATGCGTCTGCGGTATGTACAAGGGGCGTTTTGATGGAATCGCAGCGGAGCCACCACCTGGGCCTTTGACCTCTGGGCTACTGTCGGCAGGCCTTTTCGCCATAGGTGCTTGAGTCGCAAACAAGTGTTCAGTGTGCTGGGGCGAGTTCTCCTGTGATCCACTGGTCTCTTGTTGAGAGATCACGATGTTGTTGGAGTACGGTTGCTTTGACGGATTTTGCCTTCTTGCAGATTCATGTGCACGGAAATGTATTAGCTTCTGTATGAGCTCCTTGATCCTTAGGCCCTCTTCAATACCCCGTGGTATTCCATATGCACCGGCACCATTAGCACCCAAAAATTTCAACTCTGTCACAAAAAGCGTTATCCTCTTTTGCCTTGAGCCAAGGTGTGTGGCGACGATCTCAAAATCGAGCAATTGAATGAAACCTCCAACGGTACCGTCAGTGAGCCTCTTCCCAGTCTTCTCCCTATACCGTTCCATGGCGTCCTTGGATATGGTGGCATCAATACGGCTCACGCTGTCCGACAGGCATGCTTGCAAAGGTTCCTGATTTGGCACGAGCTGGATCATCGTTTCGTCAGCATAAGGCGAGATACAGAGATTCCGAGACCCCTTCCTACCTTGATGATCTGAACGACTGGCTTCTTGGCAGATCTGATCCTCAGGTTGCTGCCATCATCATCAAAAGTAGTATGCCCAACCTTCCCAGCCAACTGGGATCTATTCCTATCGCTCTTGGCCCGCCATGCCAGCACCTCGCCGAGCTCCTGCTCCACGGTCGGCCCAAGCCACTCACACAAAAGATCCATCTCTTCGCTGGTCTAAGGGCATTCGTTCAAGTCGCATGGTCCAGGGTCAGAGGAGTCAGGCAGACTCCGCATTGGATGTAAGCTCCGCTTGCTTCGAATACAGGGCGTGTTCGAGGATGGGATAATTAAGATAGCTTCACGATAAGCCAGTGTGCAGTGATCTTTCTATCTGTTGAAGCTCCCCCTGTGCATAAATGAAGGTAGTGAGCAGTGTGAATGATGCGTATTCTGGAGAGCAAACTCCATGTATGTGAGTGAATGCTCCATTTGTGAGCTAGAGTACGGACTTTGAGCTAGGCCGGATTAGAACTAGTTCGAGGACGAGGGTAAATGCCAAGTCTTTTGCAACCAAAGTATTCTATATTCTATTCTATACTACAACACAGGACTTCTAACTACCAAGATGGTCACTCTGCCTCATTGCTGAGGAGCTGACAATCAACCAACCTCTGCAACAGATATGAAGGGCAAAGACCCGCCCCCCTCAATCACGACTCGCGAAAGGTCTGCGGAACCACCTCCTGGGACCCCCGCAGGTTCCCTTGCTTCGCTGGGACGACAGCCTGAAGGACACAATAGCTTATGAATTCCCCCCTGATGATGCAGAAGTGCTCTTGACAATGAGACGCTCGGGGGACTGTACGAAGCATGAATTCAAAGTCGTTCAAGGACACCTACAGTCCATCTACCTCCACTTCCTTTCTCCCCCAACTTCGCAATTCGCGTCGTGGCTCGATCGTCTCTCTTGCCAGCACCACACAAGTCGACAAGGAGACGCTTTCACAGGCACTGGACCAGATCCACAGCACCGCTAGCCAAAGTGATACCCTCACCACCTTCAATGAGTTTACATCTCCACCATCCTCCTCGTTGGGGCCGGATGCAAAAGGTATAGCGAGCGATCTCCACGGGGGACTCAGTGGCTTATACACAAGAATCCGAGCATCGGTGGGAAATGTGAAGGACTTGGTCAGCCTGGGAGTCGACGATGCTGTGGGGGAGCCTGCATCTGTAGCAAGCCCAATGGTCTCTACTCACAGCCCTGCACCATCAACCAACAGCGGCTCTGGACCTACTCGAGTGGCTAATTTTTCCACCGCTCACATATCGCGTGGGTCCCTTCCTGGGTCAGAGCAACATTCTCCTGTTGCGCCCAAGTTCAACGATCCATTCCCAAGCTCGCATGGTGGAACGTCGAAACCCTTGAAGACTTTCCTGGGTAGCAGCCATGCATCATCTAAGTCTGGATCTGGGTCTAATGAAGCAATCCAGAAGGCCCCTGCGACTTTGACGCAAGCTGGAAAACCTACAGTCGTTAGCCCGGCACTAGCCGAGGTCAACATCAGAGCAGTAAAACAGCTTAGCCCATCAGACCAGTACTCATCGGACACAAGGAGCATTACTTCAGCTACCTTTGAGAGCGACAAGCGATATGCACCAGCGCAGAAGTCTCAAAGCGAGTCCCATATAGCAGGAGAGACCAAGAGCTCCGTGGCCGAGCCACGTACATACAGAAAGCCTGGCGCCATAATTCTGAGCCACCAAGTCATTGAACCACTCAGAGCAGGAGCCGAAGCTGACCCAGTATTACGTAATTATGTGCCTGATGGCAGGGAACCGGAGATGCTGTATAGTAAGAATGTCGAAGCTATCGTACAACCGTTCCTCGACATCGATAATGGAGAGAAGGATGAAAATGCGATTACCTCCTCCTCCGACGGTGATGAAGACAACGGACGACCACCTAAGATAATTGCAACCAGCGGCAACAATGAGGACGATGTCTTCCAGACTACGACCAAACACGAGGGCAATGATGCCGCCAGTGAGATTGTTGGGAGCGGAAGCTATCAGCATCTTGAGTTGCCCTTGCGAAAAGTTACAGCACCACCACTGACAACGACCTCCCTTTCATTCAACTCGAACTTATCCACAGCATCATCATCAGAGACCAATTTTGGCAGGAGCATCAGCCCTCCACCTCATAGATCATCGCTACTGGCGCCTACTGAAGAGAACGGCATGCCTCGCAGAGAGAGCGGTCCTGCTAGATCCATAGGCTCCGACGGTGGGCTGCATCGTCATCCGAATACCGTCAATGTGAACTCTCGGGTTAAGAACAAAATATTGGACAAGGAGTATTGGATGAAAGACGAGAACGCGAGAGATTGCTTTTATTGTGGCGATGCTTTTTCAACCTTTAGGCGAAAGCATCATTGTAGTAAGCCGACTTTCGTCCTGTATCACTGGATACTTCCGTGCCACTTTATTGACACATGATCCAGGGACATGCGGCCAGATCTTCGACTCTAAATGTACGTCGTTGATAGCTGGTGAACACTTTGGCGTTTCGGGATCTTTACGTGTATGCAAGCCTTGCGAGGGAATTATCAATGGAGAAGATGATTCCTCAGAATTCTCAGATGATGGCACCCTCTCGGTACGCGGTGTAAGGCCAAGACATGGTTCAACAGGAGCCAGCGATATCTTTGCAAGTCCATTCTCTACTTCAAGCCCCACGAATCCTAAAGGTCTCCCTCAGAATTTGAAGTATCCCAACCTCAAAGTTCCTACAATGTCGATACCAGCAACCCGAAAAGCAGGCGGTGAGTCAAAGAGGAAGCCCACAGTCCTGGAGATTGGTGCGGAGCGAAATCTTGCGCGACCTTCTTCTTCTCGATCCCTGAAATCAACGCTCGCAAATAAGTCGTATCATCCTGCCCATAGACGCCAATACTCTCACCATCTATTTCAGCGCGGGTTTAAACCGGTCACTGAAGACAACGCCCCGTTTCATCAGCTTCCTCCAGAAGATAAGAAACTGTCTCGGCAGCTTCCTGTCTTTCATGATGACAATATCATCGATCCAGATCTTGCTCCATACCTATCGGACGAAGGGTCAAGTGAAGATGAGCCGATGAGCATCATGGCTGCTCTCAATGGAGCTGAACTATCCCGAAGCCACGACAATGACAACCATGCTTTGGGTGGACTTCTCGCATCATCTAGGAAAGCGAGGTCCAGAGCTGGTGATAAGGGTATCAGCGGAGTAGCCTTTGCGAATCGGGATGGAGACACAGACAGTCTGAGTAGTTTGAAGACAATTAACGCTTCTCGACCTACGAAGCGGCGGAACCTCAGCGTAACGGGCAATATGCACTTACGACCGTCACCCAGAAGTTACCGGGCGAGCCCAGGAATTCCGAATTCTAGTACAAATCTATATGAAAGCATAAGTAGCTCTGCGCTCGCACAGGATATCTCATCGGCAAGTCCAGCCATTGGAACTCGAATGATTCGGAGTTCGTCGATGAGAGGGGCAGCTGCACCTGCGGTGGAATTGAATAATGCAAGCTTGCACCATGTTCGGAAATTACTCCATCAGCTGTTGGGGGACTACAAGGTGCCAAACATCAAGAGCTGGGAGAAAGCCCTTATTCCCATTTTGCTCAGAGCCACCGATGATGTCAACCCTAATGTGTATAACGGTGATGACATTGACATTCGGCATTATGTAAAGATCAAGAGGATACCCGGAGGCCGCCCTGGGGACACTTCGTATGTTTCGGGCCTGGTATTCACAAAGAATCTTGCTTTAAAATGCATGCCTAGGAGTATATCTAACCCTAATATCTTGATCCTGACATTCCCACTCGAATATTCTCGCCATCAATTGCATTTCATGAGCCTTGAGCCCGTAATAAGACAAGAACGCGAATTTTTGCAGAATTTAGTCAACAGGATTGCTGCTATACAGCCTCAGCTGCTACTTGTGGAGCGGAATGTCTCTGGATTGGCTCTCGAGTTCCTGGTACAGGCCAATATTGCCACAGCATACAACGTGAAGGCTTCTGTCCTTGAGGCAGTCGCGCGTTGTTGCCAGACTCGGATCATATCATCAATCGACAAATTGGCAGTCAGACCTGTCCAAGCGGGGAACTGTGACATCTTTTATCTCAAGACGTACGTTGATGGGGGCAGAAAAAAGACCTATACGTTTCTGGACGGTTGCGCGAAGGAGCTTGGCTGCACCATAGTACTCCGAGGGGACAATGGTGCAACATTATCCAAGATGAAGCTTATAACCGAGTTTATGGTCTATGTTGTCTACAATCTCAAATTGGAGACCAGCCTTATGAGAGATGAATTTGCGTTGATACCAGCAACCACGGAACCTGGAACGCTCGCCCCAGGGCAACACAACCCACCAAGGTTTCCAAATAACATCTCCGACCTGTCAAGATATAATAGAAAGAATTCTACCCTCGCTCTTCAAGGTTCAGATGACGCTGTGAACCAACTCAGTACGAAGCCAACAAACACCGATTCGCAACAACGCCGAAAGGGGAAGACTCAAGGTGGTGAAATGATAGAGCCTAGCTTGTCGAACGAAGACTCCGTACCGGATGACATCCCCATGCCGACCTTTTACGGTGATTTGGTCGAGGAGCACCAAACGAAAATCCTCTCAGCTTCGCCTTTCGTCAGATTCGTGCAGCCCTACCTCCTAATGCGTGCGAGAGAACAGGAACGGCGTCTGGCATATTTGAGGCGCTTGCGAGACCAGGACAAGGATGTAGAGCCAAAGTCGGATGACTCATCCAAGAACGAAAAGTTCGATCTCATCACGCCCGCAATGGTTCATGAAGGAGTGAATACGGCGTCGAGAAAAATTCGGGAGGTAATTCATGCTGTTCATGACGCCGAGTACGATAGGGCACTTCACCATTATCAAACCCAAACGAAGCAGTGGGAGACTTATATTTCTGGTAGTATCGACCTATTGGATCCACATGCACATCAAAATATCGCCGTCTTATACAGTCTGGTCTGTACAGTGACTACAGTGCCATGCTCCGGCCCGGATATCCTAGCGTTTGAATTCTACAATGAGGTTGAGACAAACACAGATTTTGAGGCCGACTGTACCCTAGGGCAGTACGTTGAAGACCTCTGTCTTGGTGCACCCACGGTATGTACGGCGAATGGCTGCGAACGGAAAATGTTTGAACATCATCGTCAGTATGTGCATGGAGAAGCCCAATTAAGTGTATTTGTTGAACGTTATCCCTGCAAGCTTCGAGGACTGCAAGATACAATATTGATGTGGAGTACTTGCCGTATATGTGGCAAGGAGACCCAGGTGTTGCCGATGTCCGAAAATACTTGGAGATATTCCTTTGGGAAATATTTGGAGCTTTCTTTTTGGAGTAGTGAGCTACACGCGCGAGCCGATGTATGTCCTCACGATCTCCATCGCGATCATCTTCGGTACTTTGGATTGAAGGACGTTGCGCTTCGAGTACATTACGATCCGATCACCCTCCTCGAAATCATCGTACCAAGACCTAGAATCACATGGAAAGTAGACAATGATCTGCGTTTCAAGAATGATCTCTTCGCCAAGATCGAGAAACGCCTCAATAATTACATGTTGTCTGTAAAGGCTCGGATCAAGAGCATCAACACAGAAAGCGTGCTACCAGAGAAGGTAGAGAGCTGTGAACAGGAGGTCGAAAAGCTCTTAACACGCGCCTCTGAAGAGCATGTCGCTCTGATCCAGAAGCTTCAGGACAAGTACATGGACTCGAAGCATTATGAGATCATCCCTCTGAATCGTGCGATCCGAGCTGTACAAGAAAAGGTGGCCGAGTGGGACAGTGCATTCGCGGACTTCGATCACAGTTTCTTTCCCTCTGAGAAAGATATACGGAGGCTAGCGACCCTTCAACTTAAGAAAATATTCCTGGATCGTGATGAATCTGTCACTTCGTCAACAATCATAGAGGATGGATCAGCCACAGTAATACCCGGAGCGGCGCTAAATGAAAAGCTGTTGATCGATGACACTCCTGCCCTGAGCCCACAGACTCGACGAATGTCTCCTGAAAAAGCAAAGGACATGTTGGCCGCTGTAGTCGAGAAACATGTGTCTACGGACGGCCAGCCTGACCAGTATGTAGGCCCTCCAGATACTGCTGTACCCATGCTTGAGCTTGCGCCTGCCAAAACTTCCTATGAAAAGCTTGACACAGACGAATTGCGTCACTTAGATCTCGCATTACGGTCACACACTACAGGGAGACATGAAGATACCGGTAATCTGGAAAAGGTCACCGTCGAACAGCTCATCAAACCTGTAAGAGACGAGGACCAAGACCCTCAAGAAAAACTCGGAAATTCGGAAAATGCAGTTGGTGAAAGTGACGCAGTCGTTCCTGAGGTAGATCAACAGCCTATAAGGGCAGCTGTCATGGCTCAGACATCTGGGATCCCGCGACCGGTGGATGCCACCCAGAGGATGATCAGAACCAATGTGGCGCCAAAGTTGTCCCGTACCCAGTCACAGCCTGCTCATCTTCGCAATGATCATTCCACAAGCAGTGGCAGCCAGTCTTCGTCGTCCATCCTTCAACCGATCTATACGGATAATCCGTCAACTGAGTCCGAGGAGACTTCAGGGCCAGGAGATGCCATCGCGAACAAACCAGGGGATAGGAAGATCCCTGATCGACTTGGGCTTACCACACTCAAGCCCACTGGGGTTTCGATGATTCCACGGTCCGTTGCGGGTCGAAGGCAAGATTCGAAAGTCTCGAATCTTGCCAAACACTTTGAGCAACTGAGTCGTGAATTCGAGAAAGAGCGCATCCGCGAGCGACGACAGCGTGCAGCCAAGAGCCGACAAGCAAGAGCATACCCAATAACGACGTCGAAACCTATAGTCCAGATATACCGTAGTGTTCACGAGGCTGTTGAGGAAAAGGAACCGTCAGATGAAGATTTTCGCGTCTCTGAACCCTTGGACGAGCACGTAGATTCGTTGGACACGACCGACCATATGACAGACAGTACAGCCAGCAAGATTCCTGACGAAGACATTTCTCAAGCACATGCGGAAGACGACACAGCGGAAAACACAGGGACTGACGAGAACAATCCACATGAAAGCACCAATGAATCGGATTTCGAAGGCGAAGGTCACCGCAGTGACGTAGAGCGCTCCATTCTAGAGGATTTCCAATGCCCGGGAGAAGCCAACGAACATCATGCGCTCTCACCTGAAGAGGCGCAACTAGATATCAAGTTGGACCTGCCAAAACATGAGAAGACCTCTCTCATGAAGATGCTGACAAACTTTTGGGCCGAGAGGTCTGCGAGTGGCTGGCAGCCGTTGGAGTACCCCTTGAATGCAACAGATCACATCTTCGCGGATTCCGACATCATTGTCCGGGAGGATGAGCCCAGCTCACTCATTGCGTTTGCCTTGGGCTCCGAAGATTATCGAGCGAAACTACGCAGCATCATAAGCTCTGACAATACCCCTAACGGCGCCAAATGCCAACCGTTCCCCCAGAATCTTGGATCAGATCCTGACAATGCCGAAGCTGAACAGTCTCTACTGAGGCCAACGGGCAAGCATCTTAAATACCAATTCGCTGAAGGTTCTGCGAAGATGCTCTGCAAAGTCTTCTATGCTGAACAATTCGATGCACTGCGCATCAAATGTGGCGTGTCCGACCGGATCGTCGAATCTCTTTCACGCTGCATGAAATGGGATAGCAAGGGCGGGAAGACCAAATCTGTCTTCCTCAAAACACTCGATGACCGCTTCGTGCTCAAGTCTCTCTCGCAAATCGAGGCCCAAGCCTTCTTGCGTTTTGCGCCCGACTATTTCCACGTGATGTATAAATATTTCTACAAGGATCTACCGTCCGTCATCGCGAAGATGCTAGGCTTCTTCCAGATCACCATCAAAAACCCCGTCACAGGCGTCGACTTCAACTGGTCCCTGCTCGTGATGGAGAACCTCTTCTACGACCGCTCGCCCACCCGCACCTTCGACCTCAAAGGCTCCATGCGCAACCGACGCATCCAATCCACCGGCGAACAGAATGAGGTCCTCCTCGACGAAAACATGGTCGACTTCATCTACGAAACCCCGCTCTTCTCGCGTGAACACAGCAAGCGCCTCCTCAGCCTCTGCGTCTTCAACGACACCTTCTTCCTCGCCAAGCAGAACGTCATGGACTACTCCCTCATGATCGCCATTGACGAGAACCGCAAGGAGCTGGTCGTGGGTATCATCGATTGCATCCGGACGTATACGTGGGACAAGAAGCTGGAGACGTGGATCAAGGACCGGGGAAAGAATAGGCCGACGGTCACGAGCCCGAAGGAATATAAGTCGCGATTCAGGGAGGCGATGAGTCGGTACGTGCTGCAGGCGCCTAACTGTTGGCATCAGTTCAAGGGACGTGGGGGCGAGGATAGGAGGTTGAGGATGGACGAACAGGGTGACGAGTAGGGGGTCCCGAATGGTCTCTGCTTTTTTTTTCTCTTGACTTTAAGCGGTGCATTGCGTGGAGCGTTTAAGCGTCATGACGATACGGAGGCATTCGGGACTATAGGTTGCATTAGCGATGGCATCGTTTGGGGCGGGTATCATAGGTTGCTGGAATGGCTCATCATGGAATCGGGAACTCCTTACGGATGAGATTTGAAGACTGTTCGGGACCTATGCGGACATCTGTTGTATTTTGTAAATTGGCCTTCTTAGCGGGGCAGCGGATATGAGTCTGGATGTCAGACAATCTTCGCTGTCATCATGAAGATTGGTGAAAGATCAATGGTGTTGAGGTATGAGATCCATAGAACTGGTAGAGCGACCCATTAAAACGTTTCAAGACCCGTATGTTTACAACACAAACGATCGCTCTTCCAGAAAGGAAGCTATCGTGACTTGTCTTCATTCGCCGAATAGAATATCTCATATCCGTACCAGACTGCATGCTTACACAACACCCTCCAGAGCCCATCAACATAAATCCCATCAGCTCCCTACATCTCCTCCCAGCATCAACAAACATCCCTCTCGGAACTATCGGCTCAGAATAGAAAGCCCCTTATCCTTCCTCCACCATAGCCGCAGCCTCCAATTCCCGCCCCTTCCTCACAGCGTGCTCGATCCCTTCCAACATCTTCTCCAACTCCTTTGCTTTCTTCGCCTTCACCACCTCTTCACGCCTCTGCTTCATGATTTTACGCTCGGCTTCCAAAGATCTGACCACTTTCTTCAGCGCTCGCTCTTCCGCAACCGCCTTGCGCAACTGTGCAGTCAGCGAAGTGTTCGTATTCAGCGTTGTGGTTAGGTGGAAGAGTCGGTCTTGAAGTTCGTCGCTGTAGAGATCTACGGTCTTTTTGCGGCGGTTGAATACTGCCTTTTGATCCGGTAAGACGTCGGCTTTTTCGGCGAGGGAGGTGCTGGTTTGGGCGAGGATTTCGAGACAGGTTTGGGAGAGGACGTCGACTGCGTTTATGGTTTTTGGTATGGGTGCTTTGGGGGCGGGGTTGGAAAGGGGGTCGTGCAGGGTGTCTGGCTCGGCTGTGGAAGGGGAGGGTGGGGCGTAGAAGGTTATGGGGATGGTGTTTTTGGGGGGGTTGCGGGCGGTGGTGGCTTTTGTTGGTTTGGGCTTTTGGATGCGAAGGTGAGTGGGTTTTGTGGTGCGTGGTGGGGGTTTTGAAGCGTCGGCTTTGCGTGGCCTCCCACGTTTCTTTTGGGCTGGAACTGCTTCTGGTGGCTCATTGGGTGTGTTGTTGGTGGCTATGGGGACAACCTCCTCGGCGGGCATGGGCAATCTCTTACTCTTAGCCTTTGGCCTGGTAGATGACGGAGCGGTGACCAGCGTTCTTGACTTGGGGATTTTGGCTGTCTTAGTGACGGGAGCTTCCCTTTCCATCGGGCCACTAGGAATAGCAATATCTGTGGCTTTCTTTTTCGGTCTTCCGATTTGTTGCCCGATTGACCTGCGCTTCTTCCTCCTTGGTTTGGGCTTGTTCCACGACCCAGTAACCTTCGTAACGGACGTTACTCCCTGACTTGTTTCGCCGGCTGCTTCTTCTGAATCTCCAGTAACCTTCTCGCCTGACTGAGAGTCCTCGGCTTGATACTCTTCTGTAGGGTTTTGCAACTGCTCAGCTTTCTCAAGTGTCTTCGCGATTTTTCCAGGCTTGGGACCTCTTTTCGCTTTTGTCTTTGGTTGTACTCGTTCGGCCGAGGTAGCTTCCCCATTCGATAAATCGGTAACATGCTCTTTGGCGTTCTCAGAATTCACTCGTCTTCTCGTTCTCTTCCGGATAGACTCCCGTCTCTTTGTGTCGGACTTCAGCTGAGCGGTTCCCACTTCATCCCTTCGGTCCTTGAGCCTTTCACCATCCCCAGTCCCTCCTTCAACAGCCTTAGCCAATTCCGTAGCCTGAGATTGTTCCCGATCCTGAATGCCTGATGTAACAATTGTTGAATACCCTGGAGGCTCTGGTGTCGGAGTCATCACGACTTGCAATGGCTGAGAAGACTTCGGTCTGGGACCTCTCTTCTGCGGCAGTTGTGGAGTTGTTAGCGTCTCCTTGCTTTGCGACTTTGCCTTTCTGATGGACTGCTGCCCAATTGATTTACGTTTCCTCCGCTTTTTTATCCCTATTGTAGGCAGTGAACTTGCGTGGTGATCAAGCAGCAGAGAGTCCTTGGCCTGCATTTCAGGAGGGGTGAGCTCGTCGTCCGCAGCTGTCGGCTCTTTTGGTGATATTTTGCGTCTGGACGTGGTGTTGAGCTTTCGCTTCTTAGGTGCAACATCCAGCCCACCCTCCTCAGCACCCCGAACGATCTTAGGTCTGCCTCTTTTCTTAATATTTGGTATGGATGACGTTACTTTGGATGAAGGCTGCTCTGTTGATACTTCTGGCGCAGGTGTTCGTCGAGTAGATCGTTGAGGAGGAAGTGCCGGCCTAGGAGTTGCACGAGACCTTCTCGAGGGCTGAGGGAGAAGCTCTGGCAGGGGAGTCCTATCCGACCTTCCCGATGCATGTGGCTGTAATGGAGCATATGCAATCTTTTCCTGACCAGGGAACAGGAGATCAAATCCTGCGCTCTTAATTTGACGGGTGCTAATGAACGGTCAGTGTAATGTTGATTCATTGGGGGCTTATCGTGGGCTTACCCTGCACCGCGTTGGCGCTCTAACTGGCGCTCTTGTCTCTCTGTAGAAAGTCAGTTGAGACACCTGGGGCACTATGAGAATGGTAGCCTTACTCGTAGCCATATCCAGGGATCAAGTGTCTGGGGCTGAATGGTTTGGAGTCCGAAGCACTGAAGGTCAAGCTACAAAATTAGGGCTAGGGCCCGAACCGCGCGCTAAGATAAGATAAACCACACGTACAAAAAAGCCAGCAGGCTTTGACTTGCCCCTGGAGGGATTTCGAGAGCGACAGTGGCTCCCGTAGCCTGACTGGCGGCATCAAGGGGACGGATTGCCGTTCAGGTTCTGTTTTGTGCAGACATCAGCCAACAGGAACGGACTTGGAGGCTCCATACCTCCTATATCCAGTTATTATGCCTCAACTAACAGCAGACTAGATGCTCTCCCTTGATCTTACCAAGAAGACGCAGTCAGCGATTCCATTGAGTTACTGCAGTAGGCTTGCCGTATAGTTCTATTGCTACGCCTCAAATATTCTCGGTCTAGTACGTCAACTTCAGATCGGACCTCAATCGCATGGATCCACAGATCAGGGTTCGACGTATCAGAACTAATTCTGACCTCTTTCACCCTACTTTGCGCAAGAGTTAGTCAAGGTCTGGCCTTGATGGAACAAAGCTATCAGGAGAATGACAGATCTAAGTCCGCACTACTAATATCCTGACTTCGTGCCAGACGCCTTGGGGTTTCTCATTCACCTCGCTCTCGCCTCAGTCACCTCTCATAGTCTTCGGGGCTTGATATCAAGAGATGAAACTTATCGATCGGGGTTTTTTCGTTGATTTATGTGCTGTTATGTCTGGCACTTGGGGTTTGTTTTGCAGTAACGTCGTTTTTTTCGAAAGAAATTCCCGTGAGGTGTTTTGTATCTATTCCAATTCGGTCCCTCAACGTTCTCAGTACCATGATTCATCATCATACATGTCTCGCTTCTGTACTCACGCTGCGCCGATATCTTACAGCACACGTTATAAGGACTAGTAGGACAAGGTTGTACGCAATCGCCTCACTATCATCCCATAACCTGGCAACTTTGGCACTCGTCTCGGCTCTACCACGGTAGAGACGCCTGAAACAAAAGCCTTGCCAGCACACGCCCTTCCGACTACACTAAATACCTTTGAGCTAAACGCTTCTCAGACTCTGGGTGGTGAGATGTATGACCCACGTTTCAGCTTCGATGCAAAGTTCCACGATACTCGCCTTCCGCAACTGTCATGTTTGATGCTTGCTGTTTTCACGATGAGGAGGTTGGCTTTGGAAGAATATGACGAAGCTATCGGAAGAATTTACTAGTCGCATTGTATAGCTACCCAGAGATTCAAATATCACCCATGCAAGACCGAGGCGTACTGGAACGCGGTATCGCTGTCCGAGGCCACTTTTGGACCGTGTATAACATGATGACGGCAGACAAGTACCAGACCGTTGTCTCCACTCTCATTTGGGATGGGAAAGATGTCGGATACGTCCATATCCCACATCACACGCTTTCTAGTGTCGATAGCGAAAGATACCACAACTGATAACGTCTTGTCCGATGGACCCTGGACAGTGGATCTCAGATTCTGCGGCTCCATCATACCCATGGACGACATCTTCACCACTATCCTAGGCATCATGAGTATGCCAGCCGTGCCACCAAGCGATCAGGTAGCGACACTATGGTCCTACCATTTCCGAATGCTCAACACGGCCTACCCATGCGAGCCGAAACGGCCGAATATATTGCTGAAATGGGATAATATGATCAAGGCTCTTGCAAATGTCCCTCGGGCTATGGTACGGAAGCAGCTGTTCTCGGAGATGCACATCCATTCTGTGTATGAGAGTCGAGATGTGGATAGCACGACATTAAGGAGCATTGTCCTTGGTGCTGGGTCGCTGCAGCTTCCGGCCAATGTTTCTGTTCCGTGATGCTTGGAAAGGGGATAGGATCATCTCTCGTCTGGAACGAGGTTGACATACATGAAGACTGAGTCCAGGTGGTATATTCTGGTTTCCGATGCTGGAAGAAGCGCCTTTCGGATGCGATTCACTCCCAGAAGCGCCTTTCCCGTTTTTCATCGGGGACTTCTTGCGCCAAATGATCCACGGGAGGAAGTCGCTTCAGTCTGAAGATTTGCGCGAGTGGCATGGACTACGTGAGTGGCGCAAAGTGGACACATTACATTCGTGCTTCGAGTGATTAGCGCAGACTGGACACTTGTTGCATTCATGCTTTGAGCAAGATTCCAACTTCACAGCTAGTCAGACCGGCCTCATTCTTTATATTTGCATCATGGTCTCATTCACCACGCTCGTTCTATCAGCAGTTGCTGCAGTCGCTCTTTCAGCTCAAGCGGCTCTCCTCAAAGATACCTCAAAATCATCAGCCGACCTAGAACAACGAGACAACAGATACAAATTGAAATGCGGCAACGCGCCCTCGGTCGTTGCAGGAGAGTACGTCCATCACTTCGTCTTCCCACGTCAACCCCCATTAACACCCTTCACGGAAGCATGGAACACCCAGTTGACATAAACGAACCTCAGCTTCCTCCACCCCTCCGACGTCCCAGGCCCAGCCTACGACCACCGCCTCGTCACCCCGCCGCCCCTTTCCGGCTCCAACGAGCCCTTCATGGACTACGTCTGGTGCACGCCCAACACCTCAACCTACACCTTCTTCGGCGTTGGCACCGTGTCCAAACCACCCTGGCAATGGTATGACACCAGAGGCGCCCTCGCCCAAGCCGTCACGAACTTGACCAACTACCTCGCGCGCAACAGCGACGGCCCGCTCGCGGGCGGCCAGTGGTCGTTTGCGCCGCAGACGACGCGGATGGAGGTGTACGTGCAGGACTCGAAGGGGAAGATGACGTACGGAGTGCTGCTGTCGGCGCTGACGGGGCTGAGTCAGGTTGCGGAGGCGTATATAAGGGAGAAGAAGACGATGGTTTTTCAGGTCAATGATGGGGGGTGGGGAGAAATGGGGATTGGGTATGCGGGGTTTGTGTGGGAGGGGGATCGTGGGGGGTGCGTGTATGATTTGGTGGAGGGTGCGGATATGTCGTGTGAGGATGTGAAACGGGGGTTAGTTATAAAGTGAGGATGCGATATTTTAGTGTCGTGTGTGGATGAATGCAATGTTAGATACGGTATGCAGTGGTCGTTTTGATATATTCCGCCCAATCAACGACTTAACTTCCGATGTTCAAGTCCTTTGCTGAGAACGTTGGTATTGAAGCGCACGGAGAAAGAGCGTATAGTCCGACATTTTGTGTGTTACATGAGCCAGGAATTAGCTGCAACAGAGCTTCTAGGGCGCTAACGTCTGCCAGTGACATAGGGAGATTCACTGAAACAATGGCTAGTCTTGCATCTGTTCAATCAAGATGATCAGCATAAATTTAATACATACTTAAACTGATCATCGGGAGACGGTAGGCTTCACATGGTCGTCGAAGTACAAGCGGTGTCTGTGATTTGAAAGCCCACTGCTCCCATACAGCCGAACACCACTACCGTCATCATAGTAGAAGATGTTAAAATATACTACAAATACCATAATAAGATGATTTAAGCGTCTTGGCAACTTTTGCCATTTCACCAAAGGAGTCCTAGTCGATTACTTCAAAAAGTTGCAACTCAAGACTTACATGATGAATAGCTGAAAAGGACCGGGCTGCATCACGTCGCTTCTCGTAAGGTAGATATCTCAGTGAGGTTGGAGCTACTTTATGCAAAGGACTTCGGAGTGCCCTCCCTCATCCGAGGCTCGGGAATGTTCCGCCTCGGAAGACAGCTAAAAATACAAAAATAAAGTAGTGCAAGGAATTATCTGACGTCTCATATCCTTTCAAGAAACAGCAATGACATGGTGACTCTATGAGCTATGAGGAGCATAGGTCATCTCGACCCCAATGAACATTATGAATGAACATTATGAAGCAGGAGCCAGTATCATCATCCAGTCGACGACGGTCTCTTTCGCCTCGTACAAGACCAATCTACTCTACAACTATCGCTCGAGACGCGCCTAGGATTGCCACGAGAGAACTTACTTATGTCTATATACACTCTCTGGACAATCAAGCTGCCGCACCACCAGCTATAGCAGCAGTGTTCAGCCTGTTCCACCTCTGAAACAACGTGATGATGACGAAAGCCACTCCGGTCGAGGCTAACCCAATGGCGAACGCGATCTTGAGCCCGCTCATATAAGCTATCAAGATCCCACTCACCTGGTCCACCGAAAAGACTTTCCGCAGGTCCGTTGCGCCAGTGTGCACGACAGTCAGAGGGTCGACGCCCGGGGCTGAGTGACGGAGAACCTTGACGAGCACATTGACCAGGGCGGCTTGCGCGGCGGAGACCATGAAGGCGCCACCAACAGTTTGGAAGAAGAGAAGGATGGCCGTCACCTCGGCCAGCTCCGCAGCAGGGGCGGTAGCCTGCACCGTGATGATGGGGATCTGGGATGCAATACCCCAGCCGACACCTCCGATGACCTGATACCCGATCCACTTCCCCATTCCGCTACCGATATCCAATGTATAGAGCAACCCCACACATACCGTCCCTAAGGCAGTACCAAAGACGATGATCGGTGCCGCGATGCCGGTGATGGAGATGTAAGCGCCGCTGGCGAGCATGGAGATGGTGACAGCCAGAATTAGAGGCAAATTTCGCACGCCACTCATCTCCGGGCTGACGTTATCGATGACCTGGAAGTAGATGGGTAGGTAATAGATGATTAGGAAGTACGCTCCGGAGAAGAAGAATGCAAATATCGACGACACGAGGTACACTCTGTTCCCGGCTAAGCGGAACGGCACCATCGCCCTATCTTTCTGGCACCACTCCCACACCACGAAGGCAGACGAGAGTACGACGAAGCCGACCAGCAGGCCCACTACCTGGGTCGAGTCCCAGGCGTGCATCAAACCGCCGTAGTGTAGGGCGAGGATGTAACTGATCACTGCGCCCATAACAAGAACCACGCCCACAGGGTCCATCTGCAACAGCTTCTCGCGGACGCTTGCAGCCTTGGGCTTAGCGGCGCTAGGCGCCTTGAAGAATAGCAGGATAAAGAGCGCCGAAACTGCCCCGATGGGCAGGTTGATGTAGAAACACCATCGCCAGCTAACCCGGTTTGCCAGCGCCCCACCCATCAGCGGTCCAACGACAGCCGCAATCCCATAGCTCGTGCCTATGATCCCCGTAAACATAGGACGTCTGTTTGGTCCGGCCGAGAAAGCAATGATGGTGTATGCGCCGGAGCCGATTCCAGCTGCGCCGAGACCGGCGATGGCCCGACCCACGATGAGAGTCGTACTGTAAGGAGCGACGCCACAGATGAGGGAACCGAGTTCGAAGATGAAAATCGAAATTAGAAAACTGGTCTTAAGTGGGAAGTACTTGTAGGCTTTGCCCCATGCTGACTGGAACCCGCCGATGGTCATGAAGAAGGCGGCGCTGTACCAAGAGACGTCGTCGAGACCGTGGAAATCGCTTGTGATTTTGGGGATGGCTGTAGCGACAATTGTCAGGTCGAGAGACACAAGGAAGATACTTAGTACCAGGGCGAGGACGACGAAGATGAGTCGTGCTCCAGTCGGGTACTCATCTGGCTTTGCTTCCTCCAGGTCTGGCTTTTCCTGCCTTTCATCCTTACCATTGATCGTGTTCTTGCCGACTTCCTTCTCGTAGGCCACATCTGGGAGTGTTGATGGAGTATGCGTTGAGCTTGGTTCACTCTTCGGATCAAGGAGACCAGAGGCGTATTCGTGTACCTGTTGTTCACCATTGGCGTGGGCATATTCTGGGATCATGATGTCGGCTTGATCTGTTACTTGGCTCTGACTGATGATTGGAGCAAGGCTGTTGCTTTCATTAGTCGATGTCGAGGATACAGCTCAAGGCCTCTCACGACTCATATAAGAAGAGCAACGGAGAAGTTGTTACGAATTTGTTGTATCGACGACAGCAATGTCAAATGGTGGGACGTGGCGTGAAGTGGCACCAACATATACCCAAAAGATTCATTATTTGTGGCTTTATCAGCCAAATCTAACACCCCTCAAATCATCCACAATCTGTCAATATCCTTGAGATTTCAGGGTTGAGCTGAGATGATGACTTGACCCTAGGACTGTCAGTGGTGCGAGTGCCCATGTCTGCTTTGTCTCAATTTCCAATGGCTGATAAAGTCATAGATGGCTGACAAAGCCACAGATGATGTGTCGAGACATCCGCCTTATGCTCGCGGATCACATGTGAATAACAATCGTTCCCCATATTCTGCCACGGCACTCTTCATATCCATACTTCATCCAGCAGCTATCATACACTTTCACTACTCTCTAATAATCAAGCTTATTGAGAAATTGAAATTACCCAACTTCGCTTCTACGCTTTGGACGTCTTTTACCGACTCATCCCTGAACGCCAACTGTGGAAACCGAACTTCTCTTCTTTCTCATACTTGCCTGTACCTCTCGCTTGACCTCATGGCCGACCTTTTCTCTAGACCTCCTCTTCATGAGGACCGCCCGCAACTGCATCGCAATTTCCCTGTTACCTTTTTTGCTCCAGATCCAACCTGCCTGACGGCAAGCTGTTATCCAGCGATTATGGACGCTAGCAAGTGTCGCATCGTATAAATGCGTGCAGACATAGCACTTAGCTATGAAGGGTTTACACCAATCGTACTTCTCAAAGTCACCGTGTTATCATGGTTGTTGTCGTTGTTGTATGTGTCGGGTTATGATCACCATGGCGGCCCTGAAACCACGGATGCTAACCTCATTGCCGGGATTGCATTGATTACTAGAAACGATCTTTCTCGTTGACACTGCGACAAGGGCGATCAGATCCCCTCATGAGTCTGCGCCAACAGCATACCAGTCAGGATAACACCAACCTTTCTACATGCATCTTTTTGCTCCGGTACATCTCGCTATCTACCTCCCTACTAACCTACTCATCCTGCAGACAGCGGTGCACATTTATGTGATTCACAGTGACCGTTCTGTCCCATGGCGCAAGAGTATGCATCAGCGGATGGGATTTGACTGACTTGGTGATCGTGGCATATATAATTTGAAAGACATTATCAGACTATCCAGTGGCACGAGAAGGTATTTTGGCACGGAAGATTGGTACAGTCTGGTGACGGGACTGATGGACTTGGCTTGCACGCGTTCCTGGTATTGGGCATTGGGTTAGACCTACAACAGGCGTCAGATGGGGAGGTGTAGGATGAAGGGACAGCTGGGGATGATAACGGCACCTTGAGGTTCGTTGTGTATCTAAATGGATAGATTGGTCTGACGGTCTGTTTGTATTAGGGAACAAAGTACAGCTTATCCCTGTAGCATCTGATTGTCGAAACGCCGGTAGAAAATTACGTGGCTGATGAAATGGCCGACAGTGTGGCTGAAACCGTGGCTCACGTCAGCCATTTGCCGCCGCATCTTTGCCAACTTTGCTGTTCAAATATTGACATTCGTTATCCAGTTCATCTACTAACACCATGCCATCACAGACTCGAGAGGTAATGCAACGGAGCAAAAGCGAAGGCAAGGAGCAGCGGAAGCCAGTTCGCCGTGACCCGGAGAAGAGACGGCAACAGAACGTTCAAGCCCAAAAGAAGTACCGTGAGTGTAGGTCTTCTCTGGCATCGGCATGTCACCAGTTCATGGATCTCGAGCACGGGCATCTCGAGGGAAATGAATACTGATTGTCTGTCTAGGAGAGAAGCTTCGTGAGCGCCTGGATCATCTCGAAGAACTTGCAGCATCTGCCGCGCCAAGCCGTACTATTGAGAATGCACCGACTGCGAGCATGGGCCTGTGTAAGGCCGTTACAACGCATGGCTCATCCGGCATTGCAACCCATGGCATTGCACAGAGCCTCTCGTCTTATGATGCTTTGGGCGGATCTGTTAGCATTTCTCCCTCGTCGAGTCCGGGAGAATGTCAGGATCTTGTCCTACAGTCCGATGACATCCCATCACCACAGAACATATGGGATTCTCCAACACATGTCGATCCCCACCTTCTCCTTAGTAGTAACCATAATGACGGCCTCGATCCATACTGGACGACTACTATTGGTTGCGGCTGCTCCAGTCCACACGTCCAGATACAAACACAAGGTCCAGATCCATTCAGCTATCGCGGGGTCAAGATACTCAGCCTTGGTCCGAGTGTGACTGCGGCAGATCCATATATCAACAACCTTCGCATCGAATCAGTCTGCATCGCAGCTGCATTGTATAATCTCGGACTGTATGTCGGCGTATCAGAGGAGATGATCTGTGCCGACCAATCTCTCTCACCATTCTTCCAGTCTAGCGCGGATTCGGCAGATGATATGATCAAGGCAAACATTGTTTACACAGCGCAGCAAATCTTCAAGACATTGAAGCCAGACTTGCGGCCGAGGAGCGAACAGATCACGATCCAGCATCATCCATACATAGATATTCTACCCTTCCCAACGCTGCGGAAAAATCTTATCACCCATCAGGAAGAGGTTGACGAAGATGAGTTCTTCCACGACATACTTACCGGTTTGGTGTGTTGGGGAGGTGCAGGTATCGGGAGGAGGGATCGAGACGACTCCACCGGATATGCCTCGACGGGGACGCCGTGGGACGTCCGCAGTTGGGAGGCAAAGGTGTGGTTCGAGAAGAAGTATTGGGCTTTGCTCGGTGGTGAGGATGGGGAACTTGTACGGCAAAGTGAATGGTGGCGTAGTATCAGGGGGGAGGACACCGTGGACAAGGAAGTGTATAGCTAGACATGGGAATTCAGATCTCCTGCGAATACCACAAGATTATTCCAGTCCCTCTTCAGTCATTGAGATGATACAAGAATTGCTTCTGGGCATACGAATTGGCTGTAAGCTGCTGCTCCAATCGTATCATGCACATGACCCTGTAACCATTATCATCTTTCTGTCAAAACATAATCACTGGGACGTTGCAGTAAAGATCAAAAGGGTGGGCCTCCTCACCTGACTCTACCCAAACTGAACGATTCGATCAAAGCTCAATCGTAGTGAACCGCTGTGAGTAGTACAGTACGGCAATGAATAAACTCTTCACTACTCCCTCCTTCATATTTATCTGATTTGAGATTGAATTTCGAGAGACATTGAATATTCTAGCTGTGCATGTGCATTGCCGTAGAATCACATTTGACGAAACTTCCTAACCGAGGATAATCAGTACATGTCAAATACGCTACGCCATGGAGGACCCAGAGACGACGCCGCTGCTGAGCGTAAAACGATTGCCTCCAAGAGATCGAATCCATCACTACTTCACGCAGAATATTCGCGTCCAGAACGCCTACCTCCCGTTGCTTGCATGCTGCTTCATCACTGGCTTGGTAGATGCGGGCTCTTACAATGCATGGAGGGTCTTCATGGGAATGCAAACCGGTATACTCTCTCACTTGGTGGACACTGCGTGGATAGTGACGATACCCAGGTAACACCATCTTCCTGGCCTTGAGCACGGCCAATCTGCCCGCTGGCACCGATGGTCTCAAATGGGCTCGCTCAGCAATCTCCATCCTCTCCCTCATGTTGGGATCCATGGTTACGGGACGCATATATACGGCAATTGGCGCTACACGCCGCATCACTCTTCTCATGTCCTTCCTCCTCCAGACCCTCTCCATCACCGCCGCAGCCCTCATGGTCCACACCAACACTGTGCCTGTTTCAACTGTGGAAAGCAAGCGCATCTTCATCGCCATACCATTCCTAGCAGCCCAATCTGGCGCACAAATTGTCACCGCGAAGGCCCTGGGCTTCACTGAGATCCCAACAACAGTGCTGACAAGTGTTTACAACGATCTGGCGAGCGACACGGAATTATTCAGATGGCGAAATTCCAAAAGAAACAGAAGAGTAGGAGCAATCACAATGATACTTTTGGGAGGAATATCTGCTGGTTGGCTTTCACGTCTTGGGCAGAGCCTGGCGCTCGTGCTGTGGCTTGGATCTGGGATCAAGCTATTGGTGACACTATCATGGCTCTGCTTTGCTGCAGACGATGAAGATTGAGGTGCGTGTGGTATACAAAGAAGAGCATCAGGAACACACCCATACCGAGGCGCTTCGAGTCGTCGTTGACATTCAAGGGAGAGTGACCTCTCGGGCACGACAATGAGACTCCTCGCAGTAGTAGAGTGAATGTCGAGGGGCTATATTCGAAGATGCAAAGTATGTGAAAGCCGTTTGTGAATGATCTTCCCGTTGTCACGCTCGAGAAGATGTCAAAGTCCCCGTGGCACCACGTCCTCTGGCATATCTCAAGCTCACAATGATCCTCGAATTCTTGCCCAACCTTGCAGCACCCCCTCGACACCACCTACGTGGCGAAGTTGGCCGTACTTCATAAGCGCATTCATACGCCAATTCACTCGCCAGTCGAGCAACCGCGCCCCAACCTCCAGGGAGACTATCCGCAGAGCTGCCGTCCAATTCTATATCTATCGTACAGGTGTGAGTTGTCCTTTCCAATGGGAGCCTGAATGGGTCATAAGGAGCGCCATTGTGGAAAGAGCCGTCGAAGTATATTTGAGGAAGTTCATTAATGGCCAGGATACAGTCATCAATCAAAAGAGATTGTCGTTGAAATGACTTGTGCGGGAAACAATCTCGTTGGCTTATAGCTGCTAATGAGGTGACATTCAACTGAGGAAGATTCATCGCACATGTTTCGGAGAGTAAGACGGTGCTGAGGACGAGGAAGGCATGGAGTTGTTGCCACATGTTGAGCCTTCTAAACCCAATAGTTACTGCTATTATATCTGTTCAAGTGGGTTAATTTGACGGAGTTCCCTGTGCAGAGTTTTTCGAAGTCTTATTCAGAATTTGACTTTATTTCGTGGGTAGCCTGAGTCTCAATATCTATTATAGGAGTCTAGCCGGGCAAGTAAGAGCGGGCGACGACCAACCACTTCCACTGACAGAAGCGCACTACCGCGCAATGGCTTTGTCACTTCCAAATCATTTTCGGTGTTATACATAACCTTTCGAGCAGATTTACGAGCTCCACTGAATAGCTATTGAATTGGTCAGGAACAATTTTCTCGATTGTATGGCTCTCTTTCTTCTCTGCCTCACACTTGTGCAGGGCTTTCTGCTCAGTGACAAGCACATAAGAACTCATCACACGTCCGTCATCACGACGAGCCATCGAAGAGTATCTATTTCTATCTCAGGTACAAAGGAGGTTAGGGTGATTCTCGTTTTCACAGCACAGATACTTCGTTTGAATAAGTACTATCTATCCTAATTGACTTTGAATGTCTTGACGTTGACAATACTTTATATATATAATTCTCATGACTTTTACTTCCAGGAGTTTAGATTTCTAATATATAGATATATATGGATTCATGACCCAATTCTTTGCTTTTACTCCAGCTCGCATTCGTTGTATTTCCCACTCCAAATCTACCCTTAGCATTACATTACATTACCTCCTCAATTCGATCATTTCTGTCTTTGAAAACTCCAGCACCAGTCTTGGATCCATACAGTGACACAGTTCACGATCATCACGTCGAAGAAATCAGAAAGCGAGTGCGAGAACGAGATGGGTCCGACGACGAAGGACGACCGCAAAAGCGAGCAAGAGCGGATACCGGTGTCCTCCTACCTTCTGAAGACGAGGAACAGGAGGTTGAAGAACCTCCCAAACCCGAAGAAGATCGAGCCAGCTACGATCGAGAGCGCCTCCAGCAGGGGCTAAGATATATCAACGGGGCGCAAAAGCGAAAGATCATTCCCCGACCTCAAGACTTCCTACAGCTTCGCAAAGATGATTATAAGGTCGCTCTGGATGGAGAGGCTCCTGGAGAAGCGTATCGAGCAGTTGTCCAAGCGTTAGACAAGGTTTACATTTCAACTGCGCCTGTTCTGAGGCCACGTTTACCAGAAGAACATGGTCGTCTAATGAACTATATATATAGCTACGGCGTTTAGAATTGCTGGCGAAAGACGGTGACTATCTAGGCCAAAGTCTTCAAGAAATCCGGGCAGATCTCAAAGCAGCGGCCACCGGCGCAACCGGTGAGGTGCGAGAGGCAGCCCGTGGTTCTTGGACCACCGAATACATGGGTGTCTATAGCGGACCAGCTGGCTGGTACTGAAACAACCAACCGACCTCCACAAATATCTCTCTCTCTATATATATCGCTTGCGGTATCCTCGGCATTTGAACCCGAGCACACATTAGCTCATCCCTGCAATGGGCGGAGAAAGTGGAACAACATCTTCCACAACCAGATTCGCCTATGTTGTATACATCACTCAACGCCACTGACACTCCTCGTCTTGTGGAGATGATATGGGCTGCGATTTTGGGGAGGAGTGTGATGTGGCGGCTGGCTTTATGGAGAGGGTCTGTCTTACGCTGCGCTTTGGAGAGGGTATAGATACTTTGATGTTTGAAGTCGTGATGGGTTGGTGTTGGGTTGAATAGTGGGATGAGTAGGAGGTGGCAAGGTTAGTGGAAATGGCAGAAAAGGAGGGGTTGGGGGTTGGATGGCTTTTCAAGGGGAGTGAGTTCCTGGTGGATATTACGTGGAAATAGTCTTATGCTGCCAAACGGCAAGGCCAGAGCTGAGCCACGAAGCTATCTTCAAAAAGGTTTCGCAAGGATCTAGATGTCGACGCTCGGGATGATACCCAAGGTGAAGCTAAGCATTCAAAGGAGACCCTCCCTCTCCAAAGCGCTCCAGGCCGGCCGTTTACCCCTACGACTACTGTAAGCCTTCGATCCAGCACAGGCCGCTACCTAAGCCCGCTGCTAAGTCTTCCAAGGAGGTTTGCGTTTACCGTCTAACACTAGGATAGCCCTTCCCCTTGAATATCTCAGATGCCGTCTCATATCCAATCAAAGCGATTCTCGAGTATCTGACAGACCCCGACTGCAACACTTGGTATGATCAAAGACTGCCGCCTTCGTTGGCCGTGGAAGGGGACGAGCGAGGCTACCGATCCACCGTATGCTCAATGCACCAAATCATCATCGGCGCACCTGAATACTTTTTTTTTGCGCCGAACCCCAGCCTGAGGGGGCCGTCGAGGTCGACCAAGGCTTCCCCGATGAATCTATCGAACTCCTCAGCCTAGTAGACTGGCACCGGGCGTGTTGGATACTGAGGACGGCAACTCGGGTCGACAGTGGCCCAGCGGCCGGCACAACACGGCGCACAGAACACGAAGCATTGACACCAATACTGTACTTCATATTGAAGGGAGGGATTACAACCTTCAAGTTGAGGCTTATATGTTGTAAAGGCGGTGCTGATGATATGGTGGAATCGGACGTGGGATTTTGAGGTATGGCAGGGATTATGATATGGTGCGCTCAACTCAGTGGGGTGTTCTGGGTATTTTGGGCGAAGACCTATTGGTGGGTTTCGTACTTTGCGTGTTTATTGGGGTGATGAGGGTGAGTTGCTTGTGAGAAAAGGGGGCAGATCGTCTTTTTCGACGCTGGAGTTGGAATTTAGATGAGTTTTTGACAGGGGTATTGGGTAAATGGTGAGATTTGAATGAGGTGGTGGGAAAGGGGGGTATGTCATTTGAAAAGGGGGCAGATTGTGTTTTTCGAGGCTGGAGTTGGGATTTAGATGAGGAGTTTTTCACGGGAGGTCTAGTTAGATGGTACGAATAATATGAGATGGTGAGGATTCAAGATGGCTGGTCACTCATATTTGTAGGGTCTATGTCACGTAATAAGGGTAGATTGGTCGTGAGAAAAGGGGATAGATTGTGCTTTTCGACGCTGGAGTTGGGGTCTAAATGCGAAGGGTTTTGACGGGAGGGTTGGGTAAATGGTGTATTATATAAGATGGTGAGGACTCAAGATGGTTGCTTGCTTGTATTTGTAGGGTCTACGTCACGTAATAAAGGCAAGTCGCTCGTGAGAAAAGGGGGCAGACTGTGCTTTTCGACGCTCGAGTTGGGGTCTAAATGCGAAGTTCTCGTCGAAAGTCCTGGAAGAGCTATCACGCCCCAGGCTTCCCTTTCGATCGAATCGTCCGTTTCACTTGAGGTGGCTGGAAGTGATACAATCGATTACCTGTATTTGCAGGGTCTATTCTACGAAGACCCATACGCTGAGGTGTATCTATCCTGATCAACATGATTTTCTCGTGTCTCACAACGCTCTATACCCCTCAACAGCACCGAGTGTACCATGGATCATTCATCAAGACAGTCGCGGTTCACGAGAACCTGCTTCGAGCCGAACCTCCTGACCTGCAATTCTTCCGAGTCATCATCCAACGTCACCACACGAACATCATAATTCGGGAGCGGAAGGTCATTCATCGCGTCAACCACCTCGCCGTCTTCCCTTGAGAATTGATCGGTCAATCTCAAGCCAATCTCCCTGTTCACGGTATTCGCAAGCGGTCTAGCGCCTGTTTCGATACTGTAACCATGTTTCGCCAGGTACGTGGCGATCTGTCCGTCATCGATATAAGTCACGTGTATGTGCTGTACCAGCTCGTTCGATATGACGCTGATTGGCTTCTTCCGCTCATTCCACATTTCGCGCATGAATTTGTAAGCGGCGACAGCTTGTTCGCCTTTGTCAAATGGCAGGAATGGGACGATCATGGTCAAACGCCCCATCATGGGTGCTCCGAAACTGGCTGTGACAACATGTTGTAGTGTTGTCGCAAGCTTATGGTAAGGGGCTTTCTTTTGCTGGTCCTGGCTCCGATCCTTGAGATGTTCGGCCCAGAATTCGTTGATTGTCCAAGACCCAAGATTGGACGCGAGGACCCATATGAATTTGGAGCCGTCCAGAGCATTTTGGGTGCGGCGATCTCTGTAGAAGCCGTCTTCGAATGGTAACAGCAGCGTTTTGCGGACGTCAACAGTTGTCTTATCAAATTCGTCCAGGAAGATGAGAGCTCTTTGGCCGGTCCATTTCGCAATAAAATTGTTCAGCGGAGTCCCTGTAGAAGTACTATGATAGCCGCCCTTCCATCCGAACATATCTTCTTCTTGGCTCATCTCTGTGCAGTCGATTCGCAAGGTTTCCAGCGATAAGAGATCGCCCACGCGGTTTGCTAGCTCCGTTTTCCCATGACCGCTAGGACCCGTGAAGAGCAGTACCAAAGGTTTCGCAATATTGAGGTTAGCATGGTTCCGCATGCATTCTATGACCTGTTTGGTTGCTTGTTGCTGGCCGATCATATGGTATGGTATCTCGAATAAGGGAGTGATCTTATCCGCGCGTGCGAACTGTCTCATTCTTGCATTCGGCTGCTCGATTCGCACCGCATTCCAGAGAAAATATCTTTGTGCGAGGTTGAGGTTCCTACAAAGAGCTGCCCTTAGATCTGGAGTGCACCATAGATCCTGCGTGTCCTCATGTTCCACCGGACCAGCGTTGTCTTTGATGGGAGCTTTGAGATAATCTTCCCACATGTCCTTTGGTACATCGAGAGGATTGGTCCCCATCGCCAGTAACGTGATCACTGTTCCATTTGAGTCCGAGAGATCGTACTCGGCACTGAAGATTGCATACGCTAGAAGTGGCACCCGGATGATGCTTATGCCCGACGAGCGCATTCTCTGCTCCGGCTTTGCTCCAGCTTCGCAGAGAATTTGTACAATGTCTGGCGAATTACGTTCGACAGCAAAGTACAGTATTGGAAAGTATGGGCCCCCTGAATCGCCCTTCACTTCAGTGCCAAGTTCAGTTGCAATCGTTAACGCGGAAAACGGCTGGAGATATCGCTTGATACTCTTCGGATCCGCACCGTGTTGCACCGCCCAGGCAAGGCGTTGCAACGAGAAGCCATGGTAGATAGAGGCATGATCGAGATTTGTAGCAGGGTGGTTGTTGATGCAACAGCTGTCAGCCCAGTCTGGTATGATCCTCGGTAAGAAGAATGGTAGTATGCTGGAGCTTGTGTCCTTATCAGTATAGGAGTCGCTGGACAAGATTCTCTGGCTTACCTTGGAGCCATCGGTGCTCCAATCGCCATTGCTGCCAAACGATCTAGCTGGCTCTGTTTCCTCTCAGCCTTCCTAGACGCTGACGGTGACATGAGGTACAATGTTCGATCAAGATGCACAGAAGAAATGATAGGAAACTGTGAGCTATGTAGCTATCAGGGGACGTCTATGATATGGTTGTCAATATGGGTAGATGCATGAATGGATGATAAAGACAGTCTGATCAACGAAGCAATCATAACACCAAGCAAGGATGCACGTGACCGAATAAGACACACGCCGACACCATGAGGGTTTCGTGGCAGAGCTCTTATGCTTTATAAGAAACCTTGCATTTGAGTGGAATAAGATGGTGATTGGACTGAAGCAGGCACCCAGTCGAAGCAGTTGGATTGTGGCAAAAATCATATCACCCTTTCATCACCTGTGAATTACCGAATAGGATCCACTAAGAGAGGGCCATCAATTATCTAACATATGATCGGGTAGGGACCGCTGCTTTCTACGAATGGGCTTCACTGAAGACTCCCATCTTGGGGAAGCTGCTCACTAAGATCTGAAAAGGTATGGCTGGACACGACGGAGTATAGATGGGCGCGTCCATGTCCATCAAATTTGGCAAAGAGACATCGGGATCCGTGGGATATCGTATCGTTCTTGGCTCTGGTCCTAGACATCTGGAGAAAGCTTCTCTCTTATGCTGCCCTCATCACCACATACAGTCATGACTTGAAGCCAGAGAAGTGAGAGATTCTGACATGATGGGGGCTGCACGTGATCTCGGCAAACCTGCTGTATCTATCAAGGTGATTTCGGACATTATAAGTGTAAAGTCCGGCGGCATCCTTCGCTCAACGCAAACCAATTGCTGAACAAGCATGGAATCCTATACACTATGTCCTCAGCCGCAAGCCTGGTCTTCGCAGCTTTCACTATTGCAGTCTCCTAAAGGTAGCATCACCAGACCTCCGAGTGAAGCCAACCATGGACAACAGAGATGAAGCTACAGAAACGTCTCCATTGCTAGCAGAGTCTTCTGTGCCAGACCCTGTCAATGGTGCCAATGGCAGGCCGCCACTTGCAGTTGAAGCCAATGGAATTAGCAAGAAAAGCCAGAAGCCGGCAGGGGAGGAAGAAAGCCAGAACAGTGACGCAGACCGGGCAGCTCAGTATGAAGGAATGCCTGATGTGAAAGCGAAGCTGAAATACATTTTGCCTGCAATAGGTATCGGTGTATGCCTATTCAGCTCCGGCTGAGAGTAGTTTGCTGACTCAATCAGATCTTCCTCTCTGCAGCAGACCAAACCATTATCGTAGCATGTTACGGAAAGATTGGCAGTGATCTGAAGGCCCTCGAAAATATATCATGGATATCCACGGCGTGAGCAATCCCCTTCGAGTATAATCTCTTGTCTGACGTTTACTCTTGTAGGTATTTTATCACCCTGACATCGTTCCAACCATTATATGGAAAGATGAGTGACATTTTTGGGAGGAAACCGGCCCTCCTCTTTGGTTATGCCGTCTTTGGTATTGGTTGCCTGTTCTGCGGTCTGGCGAGGAATATCAACGAGCTTATTGCCGCGAGAGCATTTGCAGGAATTGGTGGCGGTGGAATGACAACCGTTGTTTCGATCATGATGAGTGACATCGTGCCACTTCGAGAAAGAGGGACATGGCAAGGCATCATCAACATCATATATGCTTCAGGAGCTGGCTGTGGTGCTCCACTCGGCGGTGTCCTGGCGGATCTTGTCAGCTGGCGGTGGGCTTTCCTGGGGCAATTCCCCTTGTGTGTTGCCGCCTTCATCATTGTTGCTCTTGTTCTAAACCTTCCTAAGCAAGAAGTCTCCGATTGGAAAACCAAGTTTGGTCGCGTTGATTTCCTAGGGGCCTTCGTACTCATAGGTGCCGTGTTCACTATGCTACTCGGACTGGATACCGGCTCGAACGTCTCCTGGTCCGCTACCATCACCATTGTCTCGCTTTGCCTTTCAGCACCGTTGTTCGCTCTCTTTGTCCTCGTTGAGTTCAAGATTGCGGCTGAGCCATTCGCGCCGAAACGTATTATCTTCGAGCGAAGCCTGGTTGCTTGTTATCTATGCAATTTCTTCAGCTTTGGAGGCTGGTTGGCCGCCATATTCTACCTTCCGCTTTACTTTCAAGCAGTTGACGATTGTTCTGCAAGTCAAGCTGGCGTAAGACTTTTGCCAGGAATTGTCGCTGGCGTCTCTGGTTCCCTCTTTGGTGGTCTACTGATGCAAAGAACCGGAAAGTACTACTGGCTCACTGTCTGCGCGTATATAAATTTGACTTTGGGCTTTATCCCGATCCTCCTCTGTACGGGTCTGGTCACCAATAACACCTACGGTATCTCGGTGGGCCTTGTCATATGTGGCTTCTCGAACGGGATTGGTGTGACTACATCCTTGATCGGTCTGATAGCGAATGCTTCCACTGAGGACCAAGCAGTCGCTACAGCCTGCTCGTACCTCTTTCGTTCGCTAGGCTCAGTGGTGGGCTTATCACTCTCCGCAACAGTTGTACAGCAAACGCTCCGGACTGAGCTACGCGATCATATGAATGACAGCAAGGACGCCGACCAGATAGTAAAGAGAGTCAGAGAAAGCTTGGACTATGTAAAGACGCTAGATCCAGAACTGCGTGAGATCGTACGACGGTGCTACGGTACGGCGACAAGGAATGGCTTTGCTTTTATGCTTGGGACAGTGTCCCTGGCTGCTCTGGCTAGCTGTAGGTCGATGCCTCCGGACCGAACAAATACTATTACTGATACCATAATATAGGGTTCATCAGAGAGAAGAAACTTAGTCGGTGATATGTGAGGCTTCAAGCATCAATACTACACCTCAGGATGCTTAAAGTGTCTAAGCATCTGCTTACAATACGTGTCATCAGAGAAGGGAGAAGGGAGAAGGGAGAGAGGTACTCTAAGCTTCTCTTCCCCTATCCTCTCCCTGCGTCTGCTGACACTAATATGTTAGCTGTCAACAATAAACCTCGGCTTACGCAATGCTCACCCTAAGTAGCGATGAGCCTGAGGCACTCAGTCAACAGCTACAATGGGTGAGACGGAGAGCTGACGTAGCGCACGTTTGAGACTGTCAAGACTGGGCAATGCCGTGTAAGCTTTCGAGAGTGGCCAACGTTGGCTGATAGATCATACAAATCTTTGGAAAGCCGTTAGCTCCGGTGATCCATTGTGAAATGGCTACCAACTACTCTATGCCTCTTCCGACATTGTTCCGCCAAACTTTGTCCCGAACATCAGCTTTTTCACAGACTTTAAGAACGAGGCCTATTCTCGAGCTATGCGTGACGGGTTGCCGGCGACTATAAAGGGCAGGCCGCATAGAGGAGGTGATACACAAAAACGCTATCTCAGGGGCTGAGTGTAGGGACCAGGTGAGAGCTAAAACGACATTAGAATAGTGGCTCGATATAGAAGCGGGCGACATAAGATGAAAAGATCTGAAGTGGTCAGAGGCATAACCCTTGGCAACGGTTTCGCCCAAACCATACGAAAAAGCCATTTCTTTCTCCCTGACTCATTTTCGTCTCCTGGGCACATATATTCCAATTCTTCATCCATATATCTCCACCTTACACATACATGAACCCACATTCACTCTCCCTCTCCCACTTGTCTTTCAATCCACAAATTCCAAAGTCCAACCCACACTCACCAACCAGGGCAACCACAACAACAACTATGTTCCCCCTCTCCCTCCTCACCACCACCATGCTCACCGCCCTCCTCCCCCTCACCACCCTCCCCCGCACAACCGCCCAAGCCGACTTCATGTTCGCCTACTACCTCCCCTCCACCGGCTGCCGCGCCCACGTCCCCCCCGGCAGCGGCAAATCCCAAGCCATCCCGACCCTCGCCGACGGCCAGTGCGTGCCCGTCGCCAACGCGCTCAGCGGCACCTTCGACGTCGAGATCAGCGGCAAGGTGTATTGGACGAACGGGGTGACGCCGGCGATCAAGGCGTGTCCGAGTGTGGAGTGTGATTTGGAGGATGGGGGGGGGTGTTGTGAGTTTTCCCTTTTTTTTTTTAATCTTTTTGAGGGGTTTGGTTTTGAAGTGCTGATTTGTGGGGGTGATAGTCGAGCTTTGGGGCGTTGGGGAGTGGCCGGGTAATGCGGTGTGTAAGCGAATGACGAATACGTGAGTTGAGTTGTTGGTGTTGGTGATGGGTGTGTATCTGGGAGGAGGCTGATCTTTTGGTAGGTACTATTGGGCTGTGGGGCCCGAGGGATTTAATCTTAAGGAACGGCAGATGAGGAATGGCGAGAGGTATAATGGGACGATTTCTAATGCGACGGATGTTGGGTTTTTCTGAGCCCGATACGGGGCGGGATGTAATTGGGAGGGGAGGATATGACAGTGTGATGTGGAATATATCTGGGATGAGCTAGATGTGGGAGAAGGGTGTTTGGGTATCTTTGTGGTTTGGTGATTGGAAAGTCTGCTGTTTCTGTTGATCATCGTAGACGAATCTTTCAGTCATGAGTATTTCAGCATAGCTGTTCTCATAAATCATAACATCATCTCCCTAGCCATGCAAGAATACACCCGTCCCTCCCCCCATCATCCCATCTTCGCATTACTAAAATCCATCTCCGGGTGCTCCCGCTTAAACTTCTCCAACATCCCCATCTTCTGCGCCTCCTCGCTCGTCGGCTTCCCCATCTCCTTCTGCCGCTGATCATACATCATCTTCTCCACCATCCCGCGCGTCTCGCCGTCCAGGTCGCCCAGCTTCGAGTTCTCGGGCGTGATCTTGGCGGTGTCGAGGTGGTAGGGGGCGTTGGTCGTGACGGCGGACCACCACTGTGCCTTGTTGGTCTTGTCGAGGTGGATGGAGATTTCCTTTTTGGAGTTGGGGGCGGGCTCGAGGGTCCAGGTTGATTCTGAGGGGTGGATTTCGTGGGGGAGGGGGCCCTGGGTGTTGTGGAGAGGTTTTAGCGGTGGGGGATTCGGGGGCGGAGGAGAGGAATGGGACTTACGTCGATGATGGGCTCTTGTCCTTTTACGCCGACTTTGAGAGATGTCTTTTTCATGTCGACCACGATGTCCTTCCCTCGAAGGTTTGAGGGCACGGATACTGTGATGTCGAGGTCTTGAATTGTTTGCGTCCATTTGTAGGGAAGTTTGGCTTGCTCTTCTGCTTCTCGGGCACGGTCTGCCTTGTCTTTCTTCTCGCGGTCTTCGGGAGAGGGTGAGGTTGACATCGTGACGGGGGTTTGAGGGAAGAATCAGGATTCCAATTCCACGCTCAAGTTGCAACTTTTTGAAGAGCCTTGCACTCGCACGATTGTCAGAAAGGTGAGTTACTGTTGAGTGATTGGCTAATCTTCAATCTCAAATGCAGCCCTATCTATGAAGCTAGGACATTCTGAGCTAAGCCGCTTCAGTCAATTCATCCCGACTTTCCGCCAAGCATTTCTCTCCCCTCTATATTTCAGGTGATGACTTATGAGCTCCTGAAGCGCGCTGGGATTACGTAGCAGGCACTGGAACTGCTCAAACCTGCCCTTATGCTAGACCCTTGACTTGTGATGCTGTGGGAACGACGAACGCAGCTCCCTCACGCGGTCCGGTAACAATCAACGACGTTTCCTTTGCTACGATCATAGACTTTGAAGTCACGTCTTACGCCTCGTGCTCCGGTCTCATGTTTGGCATCTTGTGTGTGATGATTAACAAGTGATTGAACTCGGTAATCTCAGGTTCTTTCAACATCTTGACCACATCATGATAGTCGTCCTCAAAGACCATAAGTAACGAGGTCATGCGGACGATATCCCAGTCACCCGAGGAAATATCAGCTCTCATTACGCTCGATGATCTTGAACTTGCTTAGGACGACGAGCCTCTATGTAGTTTGAAGACTCTCGATGGTAACATCTGCCGTACCCGCTTCGCTGGACTTACTAAAAGTGTGGCTTTGGAATGGCTGTGTATTCACTGCTTGTACTGAGGGAAATCTCAAGCGCCCCTGTTGGCCGACGATACTTAGGCGAATGCCTGGACTCTGATTGGGCCAAGGTAGGCAACAGAAGACTAAGCCTGCAAGAACCATATTGTCGGCTCGATCGTTCTCTACACTAATGTCACCTCCTCCCCATATTACGATATTCGTTTCACACACTTCCTTGATTCTTGGACGAATTCCAATAAGGATTCATCTCAGACAAGATGGCTGCTCTGTCGTGTCCGCTTTCTGCAACATGAGTAGTCTTAGATATCATACCATTTTTTTTTTGGGCGGTAAAGATCCTCGTTTTTCGGATTGCCAATAGAACTCGGTCAAGCTATCGTGTATTGACCCATGGCGTTGTGTCTGACCGAACTTGATTGGCTGCGATTTGATATACCGAGAAGGAGAATTACCGAGTTCAAGCTAAGGGTTGTTTCAATGTGAGAGTTTCCCTCCCATCTTTCATAGACAGCTCTTTACTATCTACCCACCATTATAAGGTACGACCCCCCGAATGCCATCAACAACTAGCTTGAGCAAGTCTATTACTCGAAAGTGCAAGATCAATGCCTGCTTTCAAAATATACGCCTGAAAAGTACGCCCATCTGGATCTTCCTAGTTCACCACCCAAGAAGGAAAGCGATTATTTGAGGACATGAACTTTGCGGCCAGCAAGAGGTCTCTCACTGCTTGTGCAGAGGATCATGAACATCAGCTCTCGCATTGGCGTTGGAATGAGGCGAATCTGTACGATCATCAGGGACCTGATCCCCGTCCTTCCTCTGCTTCTTGCTTGCCCGTGTCTGTTTGGCGATGCTTGTGACCTTGGCAATCTTCGTTCCCATCTCAATATAGTCGTCCTCCCCGTCGACATTGGTGGAGTCTCGATTACGCTTCAAAGATGTTACATCTACAACCCCATTGGCCTTCACAGGCTTCTCCTGCGTCGTCTGATTTTTCATCCTAACCCCATGTCTTCGGTTGCATATGTGCTGACCATCATCATCCCTTGATTGCAGCTGCCAGCAAGCGGTACAGTATTGTTCCATGCAAGTCTCTTGCTTACAGCGGTAAACGGTGGTCTCAAAACATGTCTTCCGACACTGATCGCAAATAGCACCAGTGGTCCTAATCCTCAGCAATGATTCGTTCCCGGATGGGTGATTCGAGACCCCTCTTGTATTCAAGGGAAGACTTTTGGCGCGAGTAGTTCTGCAAGGGCTCGTGGCATCGCTTTGACCACATACGTGCTGGCCGTCGTCTTCCCGTGGCTTCCGCTGCCAGCAACACATGCAATACTGCTTTCCGCATTTCGGACATCGATAGACTGTGGTCTCGACACTTTTCTCGCAACATTGGTCGCAATGGGATCTAGGAAGCGAAATCTTCAGCCATGTTTCGTGCATAGGTAACTGATCGGAGGCCTGGTCAGCAGCCATGGTAAGATTCATGGGGAAAGACGATTTATAGATCTCCTTGACTGTCAAAAGGGCGCGAGGGAGTTGGTCGTTATTATAGTGTCTCCTGGATTGGAAAAAGGAAAGTTCAAGACTATTTGGATCAGACCGGGAAGCCTATACAAAGATGGAACATATACGTACAGTGATCCGGGGCAAATTCAGGTTACGCTCGTTGTTGACGGAGATGATGAACCCGCACTCCAAACCGCGACTACAGAAGCCCACGGCTGGAATCAACTATTCTGTATATCGCTGCATATGGATGTTTAGTAAGGATGCTCGACTCATTAACGAGTATTCGATGCGGTAGGTCTGACTCCGCGACGTTCGATAAGCAGTGACTGTCGTTCGAGATTCTGATCTGGGATGCACCTTCCCAGCTCCAACGGTTTTCATGAAAGGAATCTGTTGCTCCACCTTCGCTCTTTCTTGAATGAAGCCGTTGTTGTCCCTATGTGTAATCAACCCCCCGATTGCCGACACTGAGTATATATCACAAGCAAACACGACCAATAATAAAAGCGACTTCACCTGGCGAAAACCTCAATACAAACTCAATGATATGTTAAATTTCACGAAGGTCACGCAGATGATTACCGAAAGCAGCACGGGGAACTTGACCGAATCAACCTACTATGGACGACCACGCTAATCGAGCCGCGAAGCAGAACGTTGCCGACTGAACTTATGGAGTAGCCAAGCTCCATCTCTCCGACCATCACCCTGTTGTCTTCGAGGATATACTCGTCCCGAAAACGAGATCTTAGAGACATATATTACATGCCAATATGTGGCAAGTCTGAGAAAACTCCAGGTCAAAATTGGATGCAACTTGGGCTGCTGATCGCGTGGACTGCAATCCTAGATGATTGGAGAGTCGAATCGTTTGTAAGGTAGAGTTTAGGGCATGAGGGAATTGCGAAGTGAGGGTGGGAATGTAACGTGGGCAGTTCGCTTACATGATCGAAGCGATTGCCTCTTCTTGCCCATACTTTGTATCGATCGATTTGATCGTCTTTGATTCTGACCAATGAGTTATATCATAAGATCATTCCCATTTTCGCCAATGATTCAGAAAAGTATCCGGGCTCTGAAATCTTTCGAAGCCATCCCCGAACACCCTTCGTCACATCTATTGTAAAGTTTGTGAGGCACGAACAACTATTGACATATAGCCCTAGGAGGCATCACTGAATACAATTGTTCTCGCTCGCTCGATGGATAGCTTCTACAACGTCCCGACGGGACCTAAAAAGCACTACGAGTTCCCAAACCCCGAAGCAAAGGAACCTCGTCAAGGACTTTATGCCCATCCTAAATTGGCAATCCCATTTCTGCGCTCGGAGTCTCTTCGGCTCTAAGATTCTCCAATTGAAGCAGCGTGGTTCTCCTCGCTGACCTTTCAGACCGCTGTCAAGTCTTGCAATACAGTGACGACGACCTCTACTAAACTTGACTCAAATTAAGGAACTCTTCACACTGGATGACCAGGGACATCATTTCCATCGAAATGTGCTCCTGTATACCTATAAACCACCCATCCAAGCCAGCTCATCAAAAATGACCTCTCTAAGGTAACGACTCATGAACCTGAAGACCATCACTTCAAACCCAAAACCCTCAATTCAATCCCATTTCCTCCTCGCAAAAACATTGAAACTTCGCCAGTATGACTACCGCATTTAAGCTCCGTCTCTTGTACACAATTGGAGGTAGGTCGAACTCATCGAGATGTTGTTAAGTAGCGTTGGTATTGGTATCTATGCGCATTGTTATTATTGGATGTGTTTTTGGAATGTGGTGAGGAGGTTGGTTTGGTGGGAATAAGAGGGTTTTGGATTTTGTGATTAGGTGACATGAAGGGTTTGGGGGGTAAGAGTATTGATGAGTGAGAGGGAGGATGGGTTTGCTGGAGTTCAAGGAAAGCATGGCATAACATTATATTGGCTATGTTGAAGGTGCGACTTAGACATGGACAAAGAACTGCACGCAAGTTATGAGACCCAATCCCAGACATCGGTTCCACATCTCTACAACCCCTTTCTCTATCCCATCATTTTCTCGTGCAAGCCTAATTATCTAAACCAAACATCGTCACAATCCCTGCATTTAATCCCATCGGAATTCCAGACTGAGTCTTGGTCTATCCCGGAGATTAGACAGCAGGAGGCAGTCCGCACGCTGCTCCATAGAATGGATATATATGGACGGATTCAAATGATACTGGGCACTTATCAGTAGTCGTCCAACCTCTTTGCCTCGAACTGTTCTAAGTATTGAATGATAAAGGACGTGGATACGAAGATATCTGGATCGGACGATCGAGATACTTTTCGTTATAACATAGGCCATGACAGCAAGTGCTGATCAACAAGACTTTGAAGCCTTGCCTATACGTGAGCGTGCTTTGAGTCTGGCTTAGAACCTTGAACATGAATGGAACTGTCTTATACTAATGCCTTGTTCTATGAGTAGCTATAGGTAAGATCAACTTATGTTCCGTTTATTCATGTCTCTTAATTCATGACTTTTGTCAATGGGGGAAGACAACGATCAGATTACCCAATGTCATGAATGTACTATAACAGAAAACAAGCGTACCAACGACCCCCAACAACATCTCCATCCCCACAACCAGTGTCAAACTCCCCCTACCCTTCCTCCACATCCACCGACTTCATCGCTCTAGGTAGACCGCATAGATACCTCAGCAACCGCCCAAACTTCGACAGGATTTTATCGAACGACCACCCTCTGAGAACGCTTGATACAGGTTCATCGAACATGGTTTCATAACCCGTCATGTCGCACTTCTGGAAGCCTTGAAAGCGGATTTCGGGCTTCTGTGTGTTGAACTCGCTAAAGGTGGACGTGTTCTCGATGTGAGGGGCGTTTTTAACGGTATCGAGGATGGGTAGATGGGATTCAGTCATCTTGGTGTCGATAGCATTGGATTTCTCTAATGCAGTCGTTGCTTCGGTCATTGTTGTGCTGTGACTAGTTTTCGACTCGCTAGGACCGGGGCTATTATCGATCAGAGTCGAAGAGCCACTGTTGCCCGGAACGCTGATGGAATAAAAGGGGCGGTTGTCTCGCGGATGAAGAGATGAAGGAGATCGGATGCAGTCTTGGTGACCGATTGGTATTTCGTGATAGTTTTCGTCGGCGAACAGTCGTTGCATGCAGCTACCGTCCTCTTCGCAGAAACAGTGGTGGTCAAACAGGGACCATGTTGTTACTTCAGCAGTCATGTCGAATCCCAGGCGTGGTGAGTGAAAGGAGGCAAGCTTGATGGTTTGTGTCTGAGTGATTTGTTGGCACAGGTCTTGGGTCCCGCTATTATTGGGAGGATAAGACAGATATATTGAGATTCTTCTGCGGAGTGAGGGCAAAGGACTTATCCTCTTAGACCTGAGCGATGTAGACAGCTTAAGTGCAAGCAGACGGCTGTGCGAAGTGAAACATGAGCAAAGAAAAGCTAATCAGAGACATCAGGTAGCATACGCTAGTAACGCTGAATGAATGGACAATGGCAGGTATGGAAGCAGATCATTAGGCCGTCGGTAGGTCTGAGACCTGTCTTGAAATCTAGATACAGGAATCTTGGTGGCATTGTTGAGTAAGTCAAACAGCCCTGGAACAAAGGCCTTGATTCACACAGCGTCTCTTGATTCCGGAGCATGGGTCTTTGGCACTTATTTCACCTCATGTGGCAAAGTAAGGGTACCCAAAGCATGAGAAATGGGCTGTGCTGAAGCAGGCCAAATGGAATATTGACATGTAGCTTTACGCCGCAAAGCAAGAACGCGAGAGACTTCAACGACTATGACTCGGAACAGGAAATTTTGCCTGTAATGAGCGACAATTTCACTAGATAGGATTATCGATCATGAGCCCAGGTAATATCTATGATCCCTGCTAGCTCTCCGGAACCTGTGCTTGTGAGGTTTAAGGTCGGGTTTACACCTTCAGTCATCCTGGAGTGCACCACTCATCATATAGCGGTCGTCCACCTCAATTGCTGGGATTGAAGGAAGCCGTCTAGCTGTTTTATCCGATGTGCTAACGAATTTCCTTGGCAGCTTGTCAGTCCGCTGTGGCCTGGAAGAACCTATCGACGGAATAATGGAGTCATCATAATCAAGCGTGGGCACTTGAGGAGCTCGCTCATTCGTAGTAGACTCCTCCTGGTCGTTTCGAAGGAATTGTGTCACGTCCTCTCTCTTGTCCTCACTCATACCGATCATAACAACTTCCTCTAGGCGTTCAATGCGCTGCAACATATGTCGTGAAGCAACACGGTGGATGGCCTGAATCTCCCTCAGCCGGGTCGTGATTGTCTGGATGTATCTGAACGAATTGTTGGTGGTTGTTTGCGGCTATATATTTTGTCAGATCACCTGAAATTGAGCCCGTGCAGTAGAAGTCTACATCAATGGTCTTGAGTCGGTCAGTCAAGGTAGAAAGATCTTTCAGTAATGCTCGATCCCAGACATCGAGCGTTCTGGCTTCGCGGTCAGCTGAGTGCTAAGGCATAATGTGGGGGTGCACTCACATGAAGGTTGCGTCGTTGATAATGGACAGGTCGATGCTTGGGGGAGGCATGCTGATTGAGGGGACGATTTTGGTGGATTGTCATTGTGAGAACGTGTCTTATAGATCGCTGGCACCATCATTTGTCGCATACGAGAAGAATGCATGTTCTGATCCCGATAATGTTGTCGTAGATAATTGGAAACAATGTTGAGAACCATTGATCTAGCCATCCAGAGATAGAGCGCCTTCCATATTACCGGGAATTAGCACTCTATAGTCCTCGTACATTCCGGGTGCAAGTGGACAAGTGAGCCACTAGCTGAGCACCAAATCGTCTGCGTAAAGCTGCCTCCGGTGAAAATCAAAGGAGGACCAGGAGATATCGTCAACCAGGACGTCATTCACATGCGCGGCCAACTTCCCTATTGTGGTTACAACTTGGGACCGGCTCTCTTACGACCCAATTCCGAACGTACGACAACTTCAATACCCATCGGTATCTCCACCCCTTGACAGTCATCCTGCTCCCGCCCATTGACCCATTGAGTAACCACAAAATCCAATCTCCCATCCCCAACCACAACCATGGGGGCATGCCACGTTCCAACCCCATATGTAATACCCATGCCCGGCTCTGCCACAAGAGCTTTGAGATTTCTTAGATCTGGCGGCCCGCCCTGCTTGGACTGCGGAAGATATGGCGTTAATGCTGATGGAGCTTGAGGCAAAGGTAGCGTCGGAGCGACGATTATTATCGCTTTGGTATTGTTCGAGGTAGCAGAGGAAAGAGGGACGAACGTTTGGGTCGTGTACGGATGGCGTTCTAATATCCGCAGGTCGAGGATTTGCTGATCACCACGAGAGCGCAGGCTGCGTGGGAAGCAAGAGAAAAGGCTCATGGTTACGTGGGCAGGATTGTCACTTGGCGAGCAATTGTAGGTTGATGTGAGGGGTGCAACATTGGCGTATTTGAGCGCTGTATTCTGGTTGGCGTGGGTAGCATTGAGAGGGCAAATGGAGGGAATAGTGGTGGTGGATGGGGGCAGAGGGGCAGCGATGATGGAACCGAAGGGAGCAAATGACTCAAGGGTGAGGGCGGTTGTTGATATTTCTATATCAGTGGAGGGTAAAGATGGCGGCATGTTGGTATGTATCGATCAATAGCCCCAGAATGAGAGATACAGCATGTAATCGTCGGTGTTGGTCAGGTATTTGAATTTTACTATTGCATAGAATACACACTACTCTAGTCGAATCTATAATACATAGTAAAATGTGATTGAATGTGACACAAAGTTACAAAATTGCACGTCTGCTAGTATACCGCTAGCGTATGCCAAGTATCAATGGACTTAGTTCTACGCAGGGACATCGTTCACACCCTCGGAATACCAGCATGGACTCGGATGAGCCTGACTTTGTCCCCATCATGAGCGACCTAGCCCCGCATAGGAGCAAGCAGACCTCCAAGGCAAGGTTCGTGGAAGATGTAGGCGATCAGACGCGCAACATCGGCAGCAAAGAAACCCCATATCATACACGGGCGAAATCTAGGAAACGCCGTTCAACACACACTCCGCATCGTCATCACTCCCGCGACATTCATGACAGTCACGAAGGGGGTCGGCCTCGTCGTCGGCGCCGTGACTCCTGGGGTACTGGTGATTATGACTCCGATGAAAAGTCGGATGAATCCTTGCCACCGCATTTCTCAAGATCACGAATTGCAGCAACGGATAGATTCTCTGAGGATACCGACTTCGATCCCAAGATATTTGACCACGAGTATCTACTGCCAAGTCTCACCTTTCATTTTGACACTGCGCAAGTCAATCCCGAGGAAGAAACCCAAATTTCAACCATGACGAGATCGATCAAACAAAGTACACGCCTGGATGCCAAAGAATATAGATATAAATCATATCATGAGAACATCGATAATATTGTACGCTCGCAATACGTTGGCGGCATCCATGGCCGCGAAGACTCTACGGCAGAGCTTATCACCAACAATGCACAAGAGAGTTCGAATAGGAGACAGCCGGCGTTGCTGAAATGGATGTATGTTGCATGCATCGCCAAGTCAGGACACGCCCACGGCTGACTGAATTCAACTAGCCAGATCGAAAGACAATATCCCACTTACGATTCCTTCATTGTAAGTCAGCTCTCTCAGATACTGCGACCATTGGTCTAAAGCATAAAGGATCATGTATCTCATCTTGAATGCATTGAGGAGGATGCGAAGCAGGATGCAATGTTTATCTTGCATCAAGTGCGTGACCGATACGAGAAACCCTTGCAGATGCCTCGTGGGAGAAGGGCAAAGTGTTTAGCGCCGAATGTGACAATTCATGCTACATCGAGTGATGAGAGTACAACCGAACGCGACTTTTCGAAAAAGAAACGCGATGCAGTTCTGCTTTGCATGCCATATTTTTGCCTCGCGCCTTACTCATCGTCTTCTTCTCCGCAAGCATCCGACTTCTACCCTTTGAGAACTCTGCTGCAGTATTGGCACATGTCTACACCTAAGAAAAGAGACCTTCAACAGGCCATCTGTGGTCTCGAGTATTCAACGGAAGGCCATATTTTCCACATACCCCAGATATGGTGCTTAATCCTCGGCAACAGTCAGTCTTCTATCAAGAACTGAATCTTGATCTGCTATAACCGTTCTTCCTGACACGCATAGAGCTACTGGTTACCTGCATGCACTCGCCAGCCACTGACGATAAACGAGGGTTCACTGGCATCAAGCTGAAACCAACGTCCACTGAGGATAGTCGTCCACTCTTACGGATTGTCGATGGAAGCGGCCGACTTTGGCTGTTGCCTGTCCAAAGTTGCAACACATGGCTTGTATGCAGTTCTCTGTGGTCCACGACCCTGTTATGGCTTGCTGATTATCTCTAGGAATTCACCGCTAATCTCAGAGAACTTAGCGTCGACCTTGAGAAGGAATATGACGTACTTTTCGCTGGGGTTCCTCAAGATGCGGGATGCTGGCCATCGCTGATTGAACGAGCAAAAAGAGTGACGGTTGAACTAAGGTTGAACTTCAAGGCGTAGGTTGCGGTATCTTTCTGCGAAAACAACTAATACTTTGCAGGGGTTTCATTCTGCTGGAACGATCGTCAAGTCCAAGTGACTCAACTATGAGCGATGAGTCCGGTGACTCTAGAAAGGCATATGGAAGCAGTCCCACGATGGAGACTCCTATAAAGAGCGCTAACCTAGCCGCCCCCGATTCTGGAGTGTCCAGTAGTCAAGAATCGGGTGCGAGACAAACGACAGAAGCACAACCGAACCTCAGTACATATCACTCGGACCTAGCTGGGGCCACGGTCGATGTGCTCTTTCCCAAACACACGAGCGTTGATCTAGCGTCAAACAACAGCGTCAATATTTTCTCATGGTTTGCAGCTGTCCCAAGTCCTTCAAGTATGTCTCAGCGCCAGCCTCGACACAAATCTGATATAAAGCGTACCAATGATGTCAGCGAGGACATTGAAGCAGGACGAAGCTTTCTCGTTGATAGGAATAAAGTTGAAGACACTCTCACAAACATGCATTCCTTTCTATGCACGAGTCGATTCAAAAAGCATCGTGAGTACAGGAAGTGCCCTGTAAGCACACCGGAGGAGGTAGAAGCCACATTAGCGACGTTGATTCGGGGAAAACCTAATCCTGAATCCGAGCCTACAGAGAACAGCCACCGCAACCGCCAGGCCAAGAGGAGCAAGCGCGATGATAGCGATAGCGAGAAAGAGCGCATAAGAGCCTCAGATGGCAAAGGGAGAAGCCCGCCAATTATGGCTAGTGACTCAGAAGTCATGGCCGGGCGTTTCATGCGCCAACATCACGCGCAGATGAGCAAGAGAGTCATGAAGACCTCAAAGGCGCTATTCCAATTCTTTCTCCCTTTGCACTACAAGTCAGAGATGGTCTTGAAATATTGGGGTGCGATTAATCTGTTGATTCAGGTATGATGTCCCTCCATCAGTGGTACTCATGGGATGCTCAACCCCACTATGGTATAGGATCATGGCCTAGTCTTGAAATGTTTGCAATCACTCGATTCGAGAAGGGGATTCCCGCCAGACACTCCCACTAGGGCTAAAGATGTATGGCATTGTAAGAATATCGTTAACGGATTATCTCCAGCCCGAGCGCCTCCACCCTATGAAATCAAATTTCCCGAAGGGCTTATAATGGCGTGGCCACATCTATTGATGTTCTTCATTCTGACCGTATCAAACCAGCATCGTAGAGCGTTCGGTGAGCTCGTTCGGTTCAGGGAAATCGCATACAGAAGCCGAATTGATATATTGGAGAGCATAGCCCGAGAATCTTTACATTGCCGGGAGGCTGTCCTTCCCCTGGGCATTACTTCGCTGGTTGTCAAGAATTTGCTGAAAGATATAACGCTCGGCGCACCGGACATCGAATCCACATACTCCGAGAGTTTGGAAATACTGGTGAGGTCAATGCACTCTATCGGCGCTTCTTAAAATGGCTCACATGTCCTTTACAGAGGCAGGAACTGTCATCGAATCCCTATAGTCGCGTGCATCAGGAGAAGATCTTACGGTTTCGGCAAGAGGTCGCTTGTGCATCAGATGTCCTCAATGACCAACTGAATTGTGTCCGCGAACTTCTGGTGTATATTGACAAAAGCGTCAGTGAAATTCCTCACATGTTCCAGCGAAGGCGTGAACATTACATCTTACTCGACTGCATATCCACAATCCGGGCAAGGACTCAGAGCTTCCGAGAAATGAGCGAAGATGCCGCCCAATTAGCTTCTTGGGTCAGTAAAATCTCTGTTACGTCAGCGATACGTTACTCCAGAAGGAAGCTCACAGTCACATCCTACTTAGAACATCGGCCGTATCGAATCTAATAAGGATCGCCATGAAGCTGCTATACTCGTCTTCACTACTGTGACAGTCATCTTCCTCCCGCTGTCATTCGTCGCGTCAGTCTTTGGAATGAACACTGCCGATATACGAAATATGGGCCATCACCAGTGGACTTTTTGGGTCAGCGCCATTCCGGTCACCATCATCGTCATCGGCGTATCATTATCTGTTATCCGATACTTCGACCCTGCTCGCCAGGCTCTAGGTCAGATATTCTATCGGAGAGGTGCCGAGGAGCTGGAGCTACTTGAGCACTCGCGACAGCGACCTGTGGCTCAGTCGTATGAGTCACAACTTCCACCTCCTCCACCACCAAATCCTCATATGTCACGACCAAACGTGATTATTCGGAATGATCGACCTGATGTTGGGCAACACTACCAGGATTATGGACGAGAAATTCGAATGAATTCACCAAGACATAGGAGTCATTACACCGCTCCACGTGAAAGGTCACGTTCACATGCACGCTACCTTTGAACACTCGAGCGATTGAACTCATGTTCACAATGTAGGATTTTCGCCTTGGGTATCGAAGAAGTCTATTGCGAGCAGATGAATATGTATGAGTATTGTGGCTTCTAGATCTTTTCGATTTAGAGTGAAATCAGTGATTGCATGTGATGAACCGATAGGCGTCCACCTGTTCGGGACTCGAAATCAAGGTTTACGCGGAGAAGCCCTTTGATATATTGAAGGGCTAATAAGAATATATATTAGAGATGGAAGGTGTGTATACTGCTATAATCGCTGTGTTTCATATTACGATGTTGGATAACGGCCTTAGTGCGTACTACTGCCCATGGCTACCTTATAGCTACTGCTTAGAAATAAACATGTCGATATCATTCATAGGTTATACTTCCGGAGTCCCTGAATTTGGTAACAGTATTAGCACGACGGCTTGGTGTCTCTCTGTACACTACTAGGAATCTTTGGGTATTGAATATTCGTGCGCTCTAGTCGATGTCTTCCACGACGAGGAGAAGAAAGTATCTACAGCAGCTTCTTCTATACCCTTCTTCATACGGTAATTAATGACAACCCTACGCACTCAGGAGAAAGGTTTCAGAATACTATAATCGGGTATGTGCCGTGGCACGTGGATGAGCACTTGAGTAGCTCCGCCTGTTGATCAGAATGCATAGCTGCGGCACGGGGGGCTGATATAGGGGTAAATGCGCGCAGCTTCAGGGGCTACCCAGGTGCGTATGTAATCGTACCTAGGTGGGGTAATTCCGAATCCTTCCGGGGAAACTTTGGTATGTCAACCAGAACCTTCAGCCGCGTTATAGAAGCACTTTCATCGCTTGAAGGGTTCTCGTTGATCAGGACCTGAAGACGTGTTCAGCGCGGGCGAGCGTTGCAAGCGAGGTCACATATGGCCCAAGCCTTTCCAGGGATGAGCAGGAGACTCGAGTGGCAGGAAGCGGTAAGGACGGTAGGATCGCTAAATATCGCAATATAACCTAGCCAGGACCCGTTTGCAATTTGCTTACCTTGTGTGGATGTAAGTACTTCCACCATTCTTCCATCTTCATTCTGCGTCCTGCAACCTCTTTCCTGCCTTCAAGATTTGGGCTCTGGCACCTAGAAGCGTAGGGGAGTCGTCGTATGCCTGGCAAGCACACAAGCAGCCTGCATGCTGCAGCTTGATATCTTACTGCATCAACGATCGACCAGATAAGTACCGGCATACGGAAGATTCCTCAAAATGCTCTTCCAACGTTGCGTTTTCGCGTCCATACCTGTATTGTCTGCTGCCGTCAATGTGTGTACAGGTCTCTGTGCAACTGTCAGTGGGAAGTCGAAATGTCTGTCGCAGAATTTGAAGGTCAAAATTGTCTCAGAGAATGTGAAGTTACTCTTGAATGACCCCGTCAACCAAACAATTGTCACCGAGACGTTCGTGGAGCTGCTCGAGGCAAATTCCAGTCTCTTTGCAAAGGCCAACGGCGGTAAAAATACCATTGAGGATACCTTTACTGTCTACGGAATATTATGTGTGCCATCCGGCCCCGTCGCAGCCAAGAAGATCGAAACCATACAGTTCTTGACCCATGGAGACACACTCGATAGCACCTACTGGGACATCGCGCCCGGTTATAGTTACATCGACGCCGCCGTCGCCGCAGGCTATGCCACCTTTTCCTACGACCGCATCGGCGTCGGCAAGTCGCAGCATCCCGACCCATTGCAAGTGGTCCAAGGTCCCCTCCACGTCGAAGTCGCGCACGCCTTGGTCACCCTCATCCGTACCGCTCAGATAGGCTCTTACGCCTTCAAGAATGTCGTCGGCGTAGGCCATTCCGCCGGCTCAACGGTGACGCAGGGCGTCACCACAAAGTATCCGCAAGACTTCGACGCTGTTATCCTGACCGGTACCTCCACGTCTGTGTCATACGTCACTACGGCTCTCGCATCTTTCGACCTGAGCATCGCCAACGCCGATCCCTCTTGCCGATTCTCCGACCTGCTTAATGGATATCTGGTCCAACCCCTCCCTGTCTCAATTCAATTTCCATACTATCGCTTCCCCAATTTCGATCCGAAAAGTAAGCTTCATCAAGCATATTCCCCTTCTCAACAGCTCGACGACTAATCTCGTCCAGTCTTTGCCATCCAGGTCGCAAACAAACAAACACAGACCTTCGGCGAGCTCCTCACCCTCGGCACCATCGTTGCCCCATCGCTTAACTTCAAAGGACCCGTGGACATCGTGCTCGGTGAGAAGGACCTCGTTTTCTGCGGCGGCGACTGTACGAAGCCTCAAGACCAGTCCGCGCTCGTGGCACCGGCTTTCTATCCCGCGGCGTCCTCTTCGCAGCACTACATCGTTCCAGGCGCAGGTCACGTCATTTTTGCACACTACGCTGCTCAGCAAGCTTTTGCTCAAATGTTGAAGTTCCTACAGACGAATGGGTTGTGAGGGACGGAGCGTGTGAGAGCCACTTGGTCGGGTTGTGTGTGGCAACTTGTGCTTCGCTTGATTTGAGCCTGTCGAATTGCTCGACGAAGCAGAGATCGTAAATAATGAACTTAATTTGCTCCAGGTTGGTCTCTGAGCACCTCGCTACCACTGTCTCCATGTATTCATCTTTGCCAAAATTGCATACTGTCAGTACCATCATGTCCCATAAAAGTTTGGCACTCAGGTCCAGGCCATACACATTGTTGACTAATATCCAGGTGAGTGGAACATATGCCAGGTATTCGCTCTTTGCCTCCCGCTGACGCGGCAGAATATCCATACGAGCGGAACTTAGCTGTCCGAGGAATGCGTAACCCTCCATGGCCGAAGCTTTCAGTTTCCAAAGGCACTGATTCCGGAATCCGTCAAGAGTCGAGAAGAAATCCACGGAGTTCAAGATAGCACTGCTTAATACCTTCATAAGATTCTTCGTCCGAGAGGCCCATTCGTGAGCAATTGGTCATGGGTGCATAGCAGCCAAGCAGTAGGCTTCAGACAACGTTGTGTAACCATACGTCGCTTTCTCAACTCAATCCAAAGAAGGGAGGAAAATCACGGCTCGGTCACGTGATCACTTAGCACACTTGATCCTGCCCGCTTTGCGAAGGATCATAATGCCTACCAGTACTAACTTCCCATTGAAGCTACGATAGACTTGGGACCCTGCCTAAGGAATCCTACGGAAATCCTACCAATGTATGCTGTTTCCTGCAGTATAATTTGGGCGGCGATACGCGTAGACTCTGTCCTGGTCCGCGTGCACTCAGTCCTTGTGCGCGTACATCTCCCCCCATTCAGCTTAGCGGCATACTGGCGGATCCTATCATGCTTCTGCCCAAGCCAAATGGAGGGAGGTGTACGGGCACCAGGACTGGGTGCACGCGTACCGCCGCCCTCTTTACACCTGCACAGGCTGACCAGCTTGGTCAGCCTGACTTGGCAAGAATCGACACTCCTTCTTACTCTTTCGCTACAACATACATTCACACTTCACCACAGATGATTGTTAACCTGATCATCAGCTATTTGAAGTTGCACCAATCGCTGTTGAGACAAATCTGGAACGGTAAACTGCAAGGATGTGGTATTTCCAGCTTGCCTCTACCATCGCCGCTTCCTGGCTTATTGTGAGTATCTCAACACTAGAGTAGATGTCGGTAGCTGAGCCTCAACACGGCGGCTGACTGTTTTTTAAGTACCTCATCAACAGAATTCTTTATAATCTATGGTTGCATCCCCTTGCCAAATACAAAGGTCCTAGGCTATGGAGCGCTTTCAGGTTTCCTTTCGTACATTCATTGATAACCGGAGATTTGCCACATCGAGTGAAAAGCATGCATGACTGTCACGGTGACATTGTACGCGTGGCTCCCGACGAGCTGTCTTTCACGAACGCGGCAGCCTGGAAGGACATACATAAGCCTGGATTCTTAAGGCCGTACGAATATAGGGACAAACCGCCAGGGAAGGATGCCGAGAATCTCATCTCCGCCAACGAGGAGGATCACCAACGGTTCCGCAAAGTGCTTGCTCCGGCATTTGTGGTGCGATTTGAGCAAGAAGCTATCGTCCAACGTTACGTCAACTTACTCATTCGCAAGCTCGCTTCAACGATCGAGAGTGAGGAAGCTAAGGGCTCTGCCATTGTGGACGTTCTCGAATGGTTCAATTATACTACATTTGACATAATTGGAGATGTTTTGTGGGGAAGTTCATTTGATTGCCTTGAGAAAGTACGATATCACCCATGGATTGAAGTCATTGCGCAATTCAAAAAGGTCTTGATAGTAGCGGCTACCAAGTTTTACTATCCCCTTGACAAGATCCTTATGGCGATAACGCCTATGTCTGCGATGGCTGATCTGATGCAAATCTGGAATACAACCGAAGAGAAGATCCGCCAACGCATCGAAGTAGGTAGCGAGCAGAGGGATATGATCTCCTATATGAGTTATACGCATGGATCATCATCACCACCATCAAAGTCAACACATCAGATGTCAAAGTCAGAAATGGAGACCATCGCGATGTCGATTGTTGTTGCAGGGAGTGAATCTGTAACCACAGTATTGACAGGAATCGTACATTATCTCCTACGGGATCCTACCAGACTGGGGGTTCTCGTTCAAGAAATCAGATCAGCGTTCGACCAAGAAAAGGAGATCGATAGTGCATCATTGAGCCAGCTTCCGTACTTGGGCGCTGTGCTTCATGAGGGTCTACGCTTGTGCCCCACGATCCCCGATGGCATGAGACGGGTAGTGCCAAAGGGCGGTGCGATGATCGCAGGCGAGTTCCTACCGGAGAATACCGTGGTATCAATTCCTCAATGGTCGGCGTATCTCTCGAAGGACAATTTCGCTTCGCCTACGGCATTCCTACCCGAACGTTGGCTTGACAGCTCAAGAGATTCGATGTATGGTACCGACAGGAGGGATGCGTTCCAGCCATTCTCTCTCGGGCCCCACAATTGTCCTGGACGGAGCATTGCCTACTTGGAGATGCGACTGATAATGGCAAAGTTATTGTGGAATTTTGACCTTGAACAGCGCCCAGGAGTACATCAATCACAATGGAGGGAACAAAAGATCTACTGGTTCTGGGAGAAAAAGGCAACTTACGCCAGGATTAGCCGGGCTGAGCGTTGAGGGTATGAGAAGTATACCTCCGATTCACGAATATCTATGTCGTCTTCGTTTGGATCGGGGACTCGGAGGCAGGATTCCTGAGTGAACCTTGGAACTCTGGCGGCAAAGTGCGGGGGTTCCATACTGCCAAGTCGACTATCATACTGCTCCTTTCTCCATCCTGCAAAGATAATCTTGCGGGCTGAACTCTGCTCGTGAACGCTACAATAACGAGATCAAGCGCGTTATTCTCTGTGTACGACTCTCACCTCAAAGATCGCTCATGGCTCGTTGGGGACTTGTCCTTTTTGTAATGTGGAACTTGCAAGTTCCCTAGGTCACGAAGGACGCTAAAGATCCTTTCGACGCCAGCGACTATCTATCCACAGTACAAGCGTTGGATGGACGCAATGCTTGCAAGACCTAGTGTGAAGCGTGTCCTGGGTGTGATGGTGGACAAAGACGTCGAAAGCGAAGGACGTGTGGTTTGAGGCAGGATTATGTGCAAATCTCAGATAGGTCGCATGCTCAATGGCTTGCTTTAATTCTAAAAGTTGGTGTATTGACATCGCCGCGAGGCTTTCAGACTACTGAATGCAATGGTCACTTCTACTGATGTACCAATACTGAAGTCTAAGTCCGTAAGAGAGTGTAACATTTCAACAGCATTGCTTATCGTCTGGACCAAGAAGGCCGAGTTCTGACACTTCACATGCTGCCCAATACGAGTATTTTTTGCCTTGTCGTTGGTGAAAGCCTATCTTTCCCTTGCACATATATCGCTTGAAAAGTACGAGTCACCGGCAACAGCCTGTCTTTCCGGTTCCAAACATCATGCTCACAATACTCCATTGTTGCATAACCAAACTAAATCCTCTGACGTAAATTGCGTAGAAGCTGTTTTACACCAAAGATGACGATACAGGAGTGACGAATTGAATTATTTATTTGAGGATCTCCGTTCTATACCTCATCAAGTTTGGCCTTCATGACATGATGAAACTTCGCTCAACTGCATGATAGTTGGTTACAGTTCAGAAGAGGTCTCAAAATGGTGTGCTAGAATTACTTTACATGCAGTGCCAAGCATCAGCTCTTACGCCAAAGGAGAAGAGAGATGGGAGGATCGTCCGTTTGCTTCACTGAAAAGCATCCCATCTATGCCATATCTTGCGCCAAATCATCCTTCAACTCATTAACCACCCTCGGCCCACTACTGCTCCGTCCCAAAGGCTTTCTTGACCGAGATTTTCAATGATGCCGTTCCTTCTCGCTGTGCCTTGAGGTCTTCCTCTTCAGCTTTCATAGCTCCTTCAACATCGACTACGTTGGGGTTCCGAAAGCCTGTTGAATCCAGCTTGCTGAGTTTAAGCCAAGGTCCGTAGCTTTTGTCATCCACCGCAAGGCCGTCGTGTCTGTCACCTCCTTCATGAGACAAGGAAGGAGCCCCACGTCGGTAAGAGCGACTGGAGTCGCTACGACGCGACAGGAACGATTGAATGCTCTTTATCAAGCCATCAAGGGATTTGCTGGACACAAAGGGCCCATAGGTTGGAAGACAAGCTGCCACGATCGAGCAATTGGGCTCGATATGCGCCCAGATGAACTCTGGAGTCGCGTACGTGTATTGATTATGGCCGGCCTGAATAAAGATTTTCTGTGTGCCTTCATATAGGTAATAGAAGCGGATCGCGGCAGCAATACAACAACTTTATGTTTGTCAGTATTCAGGAATCATGACACTGAGAAGAAAGGGTCTCTTACAAACCGCCAAGCCAGAAAACACCTGATACCTGTATCTTACGCCGAAGAGGCATTTTCAGAGATTTGATCACCAGAAGAGGGAAGGTAAGCACCATGATATCGAAGATAATGCTCATGCCTGAAACAGCGAGGGTGAAAGCGGTCAAGTTGTATCTGATATGCCCACCCTTCCAAGAATCTGAGATGGGGGAGGTGATCAAAAGAGTAACCTAATTTCGGAACATTGTCAGCTCGTGAGCAGCTCTGTTCGAACGAAGGCTCAGGAGGACAGTCGTTGTTTACTAACAATGACAATCGAGATAGCCCATCCGGCGAGAACAACAATGAAGATATCGACACAGGTCTTAAACGCTCTCGTTATAAAGATGCGGCGATAGAAGAGTAAGATGGAAATCTTGACAGTCGCAAGTACGATTCCCAGCGCGATGCCTTGGATCCAAAGGCACTGGAGGGTATGTCAGCTAATCTTGACCTGATCAGGAAATGGATTTACTGACGCGCTCAAAGACCACCACAGCTTCCAAAGGGCCCAGCGTAGTCCTGTCGACACCACCTAGACCAGCTGTAACCCACGTATTGATAGAATACGTCCAGCTCAGCACCTTGACAGTTTAGCATCTTGGCCCACCTCCACCAAGCGAAAGACGGGAGAGATCGCACCAGACTGATCACTATCGTCCAATCGTCCCATTTGAATTCTAGACGCTTGATCTTGCGAGCATAAAAGCGTAGTGCGACGGCAGCGTTTGCTAGAACAAGAAAGACGACCGAGTCCACCACCAAGGAAGTCGAGATGAGAGAGAACGATGGGATGGCTAGTTGAGGCTGCGACATGAGGCATACAGTTGTGGGGATCAGATTTGGAAGAAATAATGTCAGTGCTTTCCTCAGACTTTGGTACGAATACCTCCAGAATATGAAATGAGACCCTCTTAAGCCATCTTCAGAAGGCAAGCGCCTCGTGGACACCCCTTTCCCAAACCCTTTACTTCAAACATCCCACATTGCATGCATTGTCCACGCAGCGGGGAAAACGGGAAGAGACCCTCACCATTCAGTTGACGGGAAGGCTGAGCTGTATAATAGCACGGGTGGTATGCCTTTCAGCAACTGTGCCACATATGCAGCACAGCAAGGCAATTACCGAAGCGTGCCAATAGAAACACTCACTGCAAGACCAGGGCACAGTAACGCTCATGCATGAGTGCATAGTCTTGGGGAGGAAGCCAGTCTTCATGGAATAAGTATTCAGTATGCCGGCATCAGAATGCAGATCAATGTAGGAATTTGGAGTAACGCTGATACTGTGGGATCCGTCGTTCCCATATCACCACCAGTGGCTACCCAGGGAACGATTTCATATCGCGGTCTTTTGTGTTCTGCTGGTTTACCCCACTATCTACAGATAAGGACTGGCCCAGAGCTGTCTATAGGATATTAGGAATAACGTAGATGACGGGTTTTCGAGTATACTAAGTAAACTGCTTGCTAAAGGTCGACAGAAAGGCCTGACATACTGCCGCACTACCGCAGTTCCTTTAGCATTCTCGATGTTGAAAGATCTGAGACATCTGCCTTCTCCTGGATTGAGTATTACCATTGATGTATCTATTACATATAAGAAGTAAGGGATATCTAAAAATCTCTTTAACTATATGCCAAGACCCTGACACCCTGATTTGTAATGGCTCCCTTGAGTTGCAGGCTCCTATACAACATAACGCCGCAGGAAGTAAATGTCTTATTGTCTATGTTCCATGGGTAGCTTCACGAAGTATGCTCACAGGATACGCTGACAGAGACCCTAGTATGTAGCGTATTATGATGTGGATGGTTTGATGTTTTGGGATTGATAGGCACATAGGGTTTATCTTTTGCTTGTGCATTAGGGGGCTTCAGACTGTCTGAAACAGAAGATATTTATTCAACAAAGTGGTCTATTATTCACGATTGAGTCATGTCTGGATCACAAGACATGGCGTATGGCATCCGAGTCTGCTATAATCCACCTCATGGGATCGACACAATTGCCGATGTCGTCTTCGTTCATGGTTTGACAGGCACTGCAAACAATACTTGGGCAACTAAGAAGGTGGCTTACACTGGCCTACGCCACTTCTTTGCAAGGACATCACCGACGTCCGGATCTCTACCTTCGGGTACGATGCCGATGTCGTTACTTTTTGGTACCCGGTATCCCAAAACAGGATTAGTAACCATGCGAAGAACATGCTTGGAGGTTTGGTACGTCTCAGAGAACGTACGAATACGGAGTCTGTGAAGATAATATTCGTTGCCCATAGCCTTGGTGGTCTGCTTGTGGAGAACGCCTTGGGCATATCTAGAGGAAGTACGGAGTCTCATATGCAACGAGTGAAGTTGTGTACGATAGGCATTTGCTTCCTCGGAACTCCACACGTTGGGTCTGATCTTGCTCAGTGGGGATCGTTTGGGGCAAGCATCACCAAGCTTGTCAAGCGAGCGAACACAGACATAGTCAATGTGCTGAAGCCAGGGTCTGAAATGCTCGCCGGCATACAGAGGAGATTCTACAATGTACTAAATCACCGCATAAATGAAGGATCGAGAATTTCAATTACCTGTTTCTACGAGGAACTTCCCATGCCGGTCGGTGGCCTTGTTGTGCCAGAACGCTTTAAAACATTGCCAGGATATGGCAGCCTTTGCAACACGTGATGCTAACCTTATAAAGGAGATGACAAAATTCGATACAAGGGTTGAAAATGGCTACATTGACGTTGTCGGCGAGATTCAGAGAGGGCTCAAGGCTTGTCGCAATGCCAGAATTGAACCAGAAATGACCTCAGATCAAGAAGGTCAGCTTAACTTCGCCTCTAAATGGGTCTAGAGCAGATACGTGTCCTCACAAAGGCAGTAGACTGCTTGAAAAGTCTGCATTTCCCAAGTCTTACCATGCGGCAAGACACGGCACGTACTGCTGATCCTGAAACGTTCGGATGGATCTGGTCGCTCGAGGACTCTCAATTCATGAGGTGGCTCCGTTCAGGTCATCAAATTTTCTAGATAACAGGCAAGCCTGGATCAGGCAAAACGACGATGATGAAGTACATCGTAGCCAATGAAGACCTAATTAAACAGTCCAGCTTGTTTGTCGATAGTGAACGAAGAGTTACACAGGAGTACCGCGGGTCTTCGACTGGTCGAGACCTGATCATTGCTGTTCACTATTTTGATCACGAAGGTGACGACCTTGCAAATTCTGTGGCGGGCCTTTTGCGATCACTGTTATTTCAATTACTTCGGAAGGCCACGGCTTTTTGACGCCATTCTGTCTCGCTACCAAGAGATGAAACGAATCCATGCCGAGCTGTCATGGACCTGCAAGGATCTTGAAGCAGCATTCAAGGCGATGCTGCGTCACCCCGATTGTGGCCCAGTCTTGGTCTTCATCGATGCCCTCGACGAGGCCTCTATCGAGGATAGTGAGATCATCGAGCTTGTCAATGACTATTCCAAGGTGGCACCGCAGACTACCCGATTCTGTATGTCCAGTCGACCAACAGCGGACTTCAATTTTCACTTTGCTGATTTCGAAGCAACGATTCACATCGTTCAACATACATCGCATGACGTGCATAAGTTCATTCACAACAGTTTTAATAAACTTATATCGCGATCTAGTACGGACTACGGAAGTCTCATTGAACAGATGCTTCTGAAAGCTGACGTCAACTTTCTATGGGTGAGATTGGTGGTCGAAATTCTTCTTCGATGCGCGAGGCGAAAGGAAACTATAGAGAGGCTGCACCAACGTCTCCTACGGATGCCAGCCCAATTACATGCATTCTACCAACGCATGATTGATGAGGTATCCGACTTTGAGCGCCCCGAGGTTCTCCAGGTACTGGGCGTGATATTGTGCGCCACAAAACCGCTGACACTAGAGGAGTTCCATGATGCTTTGGATCATTGTGCCAGACAAGATAAGACCCACCTAATTCACCCAGAGGCACTGCAAGGCTTCCACTGCACACTCAGCAAAACCGAGGATTTCGCAGAAAGGATTCAGTATATCTGTTATGGCCTTATCGATGTGCGTACCACACATTTCCGAAAGGAAACGCGGACCGCAGTTGTTTTTTCGCATCACACCGTCAAAGAGTTCCTGGAAATCTTGACACTGAAGGTAAATCGCGGGACAATCACTCTACAAGAGCCAACGGGAATCTTAATATTCTCGGAGCATGTATTCATTGCATGGCCGCTGTTAACGTTTCCGGTATATTTCAGTCATCTAGCTCGGATGAGCAGCTTGAAAGGCCGAGTCTAGCTCAAGGAAATACCCCACCATATTCAAAGATCGATTGGCCTACCTTTGACGGCCAATCTTCCTGGAAGGAGGCCGAACTGAACGTCCAAGCGTTTATTATCTGTCCGTTCCTTCGCTATGCCGTTTCTCATTGGGCACAACACGCTAAAAATGTCGAGATCGAGACCAATACATCCTCTCGTCTAATGCTCAACCAGCTCGCTCCTGTAGACTTCAAGCTCTGGTCTGCGATTATGCAAGAGTCCGATGAGTCTAAGAGTGCCATTGAGGGTAGATCTATCGTCACACCATCTACAATGCTTGAACTTGCGATCATGTTTGGTTTAACTAGATATGTCGAGGAAGAGATCCTATCTTGCGCACCGGATTCATGCGAGCTGACAAATTCGATGGATCATCTACTCTTGGATCTGAACATGATCTGGTCGCCTTTTATACGCTGCAGCTACGGGAGGAAGTGTCGAAATTGCCGAAGCTCTTCTGCTCTATGGAGCAAAGATCGACCCTGGAATGCGCCACGCTTCTAGTGCTCTGGCCCGAGCTATCTATCGCGGCAATTTTGACGTCGCAGCGGTTTTCTGTGACCAGGGAGCGCTCTCGGATGCTCCAGGTATCTATCTCGATAGTTATCAAACTTCATGTCAATACACAACACCAGACACTCTTGTGATGCGAATCAAGGATCAACCATTATATTTCGAGGCCACTCCAGTAGATCTTGTGGCTTCCCATCTGATCATGAATCGATTCGGTGTGTTCTTCTGCAAATGCCCCTACTTCAACAGTGCGAAGACTGCCACTTCCGTTGACGTCGTGGCTCGCATTGAAACATGGGGTCCTGAAGTCGCCATTGACGACATTGCGGTGTCCGTTGGCAGCTCTCCCAGGTATTTCAAACCACTAACCAATCTGCCTTAAGAAAAGCTAAATATTAGTACAGTACCTATCGCGAAAATGTGACATATGTATTAGATGAAGCATAACTCGATCTACAAACGGGTGTCTCAATGTTACCTCATATCGCAACTATGGATCTGTTGTCCAATCGAGACATGGAGACTCAACTGAGCTTGCTGAGGAAGTACAGGGCCGCATACAATCGCCTGCCACGACTAAACGTCACCGCTTTTAATCTCAAGTCCGCCGTCCCACTGGAGCTGACCGAACAGCTGTTAGATTTAGGTTGTATCCATTACGAGCATTGGGGTGAGGACAACTATGGCAGTTCTTTCTCAATGGAAGAATCTATCCCCACTCTTCGTACAAACTATCGGTGAACGAGATTAGCTTCTTGAAGCCCGTTTCAAATATGCAAACGACGAGATCCATGCAGGTCAGTCTTATACGCCAAATAACGTACAACATGTGCAGTACCCCAAGTAGGAACATAGCCAGCTTCAGTATTCCTTTTGCGTAATGGCTTTCTTGTGAGCTAACATCGTAGCTACGGACAAACTCCTACGAGATCACCTTTCATACGACCCATATCAATTACCAACCGCCATAAAGGCACTATCACCGATCATTCTGTGCTGAGATGTAAAAATAACTGCTAAGCAGCCTGCTGAGGATACACATGAATCAGAGGTATATATCCATGATATCATAGCCATATCAACTGATCACTAACACCATCTTGACAAACTCTCCTACATCACGATTCTTTTCCTGGATTCAGTATCCAAAGCTCTTTCATAGTAAGAAGAACAAAGCTTTTCGAGCGCCTAATTTCACACATAAAGTGCCGCGCTGATATAGAGCAGAGGAAACAAAATACCGTTCGTCGCACGATTCTCATTATAATCCTGTTGTTAAACGCCCGCACGATACAGTAATGCACCACTACCTGTAACGAGGGGATATAATCCCATTGAGCTGTTCTTATTGCAGATTCTTTCATTGAATTATCGATCTCCTACTTGTATTAGTGTTCCACAACAGCCGCAAAGACCTTACCTCATTATGATGGCTACATGTACACGCCCATCATCCATTCTCAAACCTTTTCCACGCATACAGAGCCACCTCCACGTCTATTTCCAGATCGGTGACCACGGATCCCACTTACTTTCAGCCAGACACGTCAATGTATTTCTAGGCATTTACGAATTATGAAGATGAACCCTTACGGAAACAGTCAGACTTTGTACGATACCAGGCCATAAATCTATACATATCTGTCCTCTCTTACGCACATACAGCCAAAAGCCGTGAGGATTCCCGAAGTCTATGCCATGCTAACAACACAAGCGTGGTGAAAGATTGCTTAGAGGATATATCATCAAACCTGTGTAAAACATGATAACCATCCTTCATTTCACCCCACAGAGGCAACAGGCTTCAGCAATGTAAATTGAGAATGGCAGATATCATATCTCTTGCTATGGGAAAGCATTGCTTTCCACACGCAGTACTTCCACAATCACCGCCGATCCGTACATAGAAAGGGTGATACGATGCCATCCATCAACCAGCGAGCCCATACTCATGCTACCCTCCACAGTCACAACACAAACCCCAAAATCAACACCAGCGAACCTACTCCCAATCCTCCTCCTCGCATTCTCCGTTAGCTCTACAACATAACACAACCCCAATCCACCAACGCGATCATATCACAAAGCTACAAGGTGGTCCTGCCAAGCTACAATTCGAGATACTGTTGTATGAAGGTTCGCATAGGTCGTTAGCCAGTTCTGCGTAGCTGTCAATCCAATTTGGCCATAGTTGTAGGATGTAGGGTCTTGATGGCATGGCGTATGGATGGTTGGAAATAGGAGAGTTGGAATACAGATAAGACTTCGAGATTTACTGTTAAGATGTTTTTAGAAAGAAAGTGTGGGGACGATTAGAGATCATCAAAGCTGAACAGTGAGTGGCCTGGATACTATTTCAGCTCCGCTATGTCGTAATCACGAAGTAGAGACAGCGATCATAAACTTTATCTGTCATACTGTATAAACGTCGAAGTAACTTTTGGTAGATAAGCCAGCATTTCGCGAATTCGCAAGACCCAGCCGACGACGTCCACGATTGTATGTTTAAAGGACTGCAGGAAATATGCTCAAGCATGCTCTGGTCGAGTAGATCAACGAGTGTCATTAAATTTATATTCGGTCCAGTACCCCTGAATGGTTCAATTGCAAAGCGGGATAGATATAAATGTATAACATCACATCCCGCCCCCGCTGATACTTCCGACGTGAGTAGAACATACGTGGGCTTTCAAGGACAACAACTTATCCCGTGCCGAATTCATCGCGAATCTCACAACAAAATCGACTCGAATCAACTCCCGAAGATGGAGGCAGGTTACAGCGCTATGAGGAAAAAGGTCTGTGGGCAGCAAACGCTCAACGGCAAAACGGCACCCCCAGTTTCAGATCGTAATAGTATTAGTGGCGAAGGCATGGTGATCATGATACTGGAACAATGGACGGGCCGCCTGATTGATGAATTATAGAATCGTACAAGGAAAGTTTATCGGGGATGGACGAGAAGCTCTGGTTGTTTTTACAGTTTCTTTTCAGGTTTCGCAGTCTCAAGTGGAACATTTTTAGTAGCGCCTTTCAATATATTGCAGTAACATTCAAATGAACGATTCATAGACGAAATGCTGAAAGGTAATATATTATCTGCTGACCAATAGAGCCGAAGAAGCAGCTGAGAAGGTATTTCTTTGGCATATAAAGGATAAGGATATGTACACGCATTATGATACTATACATCTGCCCAGGCGGTATGTCATGTCAAGGATTATATAGACGCTGAAGATCGGATCTTACCTTGATGAAGATGTCTCTGTTGCGCCCACATATTGGCACAATCTGATTGTAATCTTAATCGCGGAGTCTCAGATGATACGTTTCTAGTGTCTCCTCAGACATATGTCCCGGAGCCTTGACCATCAGATCGTCGCCTTTGCCGCTTTTGGGAAAGGCTATGACATCTCTGAGCGAGGTCTTCCTCTGACTGCGACTGCTGTGAACCATAGCCACGAGCCTGTCGAACCCAAGCGCGATTCCAGCATGAGGTGGACAACCTGTTCGAAGAGCCTCCAGTAAGTGCGAAAACTCAGCGATACTTGCGTCTTCCATCTTGAGAATGTCGCGGAAAATGAATTCTTGCATCTTGGCGTGGTGGATACGCCGACTGCCTCCGCCAATCTCTTCGCCGTTGATGACCAGATCATAGTGGTCGCCAATGGCTCTTATGGGGTCGGTGAGAAGGAGGTCGACGTCGGCAGCGGTTTTGGGGGAGGTAAAGGGGTGATGGGTTGATGCAAAGCCGGCGTTGCCTCCTTGACCGGGCTCTGAGGCTTCGGATGGTGAAAAGAGTGGAAAGTCTGTAACCCAAAGGGTATGGAATTCTGTCCAGCTGGGAGGCTCAAGCATTTCCCGGCTGACCGCAGCCTTGTATATCGCCGTCCGTAGGTCACCGAGCGGTGTGGATCCACCACTCGAAGGAGCATCTGGTCGTGCTTGCAATATGATTAGGTGACCGTCTTCAAGATCAATGTCCTTCTCGATGTGCTCCACAGCCTCGAATCCGAATGCTGATAGACCATGGAGGGGTTTGCTCGAGTCGTATATGAAAATACCTGGGCCCCCATGTGGATTTTCGAGAAACCTTCTGCCATCTACAGAATCCAGAAAACTTCCGATGAGGTTTCGAGCTTCACTGGGCGGATGATCTAAAGGTACCACCATCACCTCTACGATCGGGTCCTTAAGAGGGGTTATCATGCTGATAAGATCTGCGGGTAATAAGTAATCGATCCTGGCGAAAGGTGCTATCGGTATGCGTAGGTCAGGTTTGTCCGAGCCGTACTGTGACATGACTTGTTTATATGTTGAGCGTGGAAAGGTCTTTGGTAATTCAATCCCGAGCTGAACATTCCAGACGTTCCTGACAAGTCTTTCCACACTGGTGATCACTTTTTCTGCATCGGCAAAGGCCATTTCTAAGTCCAGCTACCACGGTATGTAAGCCAACGACCACAACCTAGTCTGGGGAGAGAAGCCAGACCTGGGTAAATTCAGGCTGTCTGTCAGCTCGCAAGTCTTCGTCACGAAAACATTTCGCGAACTGATAGTACCTTGGAATTCCGCTTGCCATAAGAATTTGTTTGAATTGTTGCGGGCTTTGAGGTAAGGCGTAAGCAAGACCTTTCCTCCTTGAAGGTACGATGAACTCCCGCGCGCCTTCAGACGTGGACTTGAAGAGTAGTGGCGTCTCCACTTCGGTGAAGCCCATCTGATCGAGGATTGTGACCCATTTGGTCTTAATCTGACTACGCAATGCAAGCGCATCGGAGATATGTCTATCCGTGCGTAATTGTAGATGGCGTTGTTCGGGGGGAAATACCGTGTCTGGAGTGATTATGAGGTCGGTGGGGAAGTCGTTTAGAACATGCACATCGTGAAGAACCACCTCGAAATCCTCCACAATTGGCGTCGGGTTTCGCCGGCCTTTGATTGTGCGATACGCGGTAGATATAGGTTTTATGACGCCTTCAAGAGCGATTGGCGTATGTAATCGTACCGACTTCAACTTCTCATGTGCGGACCTCACCGAGTTGTTTTCTTGAAAGCCATCCTCGGCGTTACCGAGGGACGAGACGATTTGCACTTGCGTCTTATACGAAGGGCCAACGAGAGTCGCGAAGACAAGATTCTTTGACAGTTCACGACGGGACCCCAAGTAGCCGTGCAGAGTCACCCTGTTGCTTGCGGAGCCGAGACTGTAGGTGTGTGGGATATTTGATATTCTGATTGTAGCCTTATGTATGTCAACTATGAAACCGTTAAAACCGCGGTGCCATTGGCCAGTCCGTTGATGAGCCATGTAAACATACATGAGCTTTTGTACCTTTCTAGAACAGAATGACTCGGCGAAATTTGCCGACTATCCCCTCTCTGGCATCTGGAATGATGGAACGACCGGCGCCCTTCGTTCTTGAGGCCTTCGTATTGCCGTTCGAAACGGTATTGGGGACGGTGGACGCACTCTCCAATGTTCCTCCTTTTTGACGGACGACAAAGCTTCGAAATCTCAATGTAGCTAACGCGGAGTCGTTCGCGCGCGAATACGGACATGCGGGTTTCTTGATTCGTATCTCCTGGGCATCAAGATCGCCTTGTAAGTCTCAACAGCGGTCCGTGTTATAGGGTTGGTCCAATGTGTAAGAGCTATAGTAGTACAAATGAAGGTTGCTGAGCCTAATTCCCTCATTCGGCTAGCGCACAATATCGGGCTTCATATACTCCGCAAAGAACGTTCCTTCATCCTCATCCTTCCAAGTTTTGAACAAGTGAGTCAAAGCACCAGTCTTCTTTTGCACAAATAGCAGCCATACTAACGTTGGGACCAGATGATGAAAGCCTAGAGTGTACCATATGAGCCACCTCTCTGATTTGGCAGCGGCTCTCCCTTCACCGGGCTTAAGTGGCTTGCTTGCTGGTGACGAGAAGTAGGATGAAATAGGCGTTCGACACACACACCTTGTTACCTTAACGGACGCGATGAAGGCATCTCTGATCCTCATGCTTGGAAGGTGTCTCCCATACAAACAATTTCCAGCCCATTTTAAGCGACTGCGGAGGACGGGGTTCTAGCGCAAGGGAGAACACTACCGTGTACATAAACATAAAGAATATGTCAGCACATGCTGGATATAATGCCAATCTCGGAGTTTGTGCATCCCGTGCTTGATGACACAGAAGCCCCTTTCTACACCTCAATGCCAGCTGAAGGTGCATTCGATGCTCAGCTCAAAGCAATACCTAAAGATCATGGCTGGCGGAAAATTGAGTGGGAGTTGTCAACAGTATGTCATTACCTGGCTACAAAGGCTTGTCTCTTTTCCAAGAGAGGACGTAACGACGGCGCCGGATTCTATTGCAAAGCTCGTATCAATATCCCATTCCTATGTTCCGTCAGTGTCTAGCTCAGGATATGCTACGTAGAGAGAGCATATATCAGAGTCTCGCTCATGAGAGCTCAGCGCTATAACAGTGCGCACGCATATAGGCAAATAATCTTAGTAGATCTGTGTAACGTCTGGTGCCAAGCACTGTTATTATGTGCAAGCTAGAGTTCAGGCGTCAATTTTGTTGTACAGCCGCGAATCGTTGTCGCGACCTACAGAACAAGAGCACAGACGCACGATAGAAGACTCTAGAGGAGCGAGGGGGATACTATTGGTGCGATCCTTACGTACTTCGACAACGTTCACGTCTTCCGCTCACCCAACGGCACCTGCGCCGTCTGCGAATGTCACTGGAGGTACAAGGGCAGATGTCTCCGCAGAACACGATGACCGCATCGTCGGGCCTTTCATGATACCCCGAGTACGACTTCGCCAGTCTGAAACCACGTCTCGAGCTACTCTCGAGTATCAATTCAACAAAATCCTACAAGACTACCAACAATGTCGCGCCGCTCCCCCGCAATGTCTGGATCCTTCGAGAAATCGGTGAAAGGTGGAACTAAAATCAAGGCATGCTGTCAGCCTGGAATGCACGTTATATCGCTGATCAATTATGAATAGCTCGCTCCACCCAAGGCCAAATATGTCGAACACATCCTCATCGCGACCCACGCAGGCGAAGCAGGAGTGGCAGAAATCTTCCGAGCGCTGCAGAATCGACTGCGCGATTCAACATGGACAATCGTTTTCAAGGCGCTCATCATAGTGCATCTGATGATAAGGGAAGGAGAACCGAATGTCACCTTGAAATATGTTGCCGATTCGCCGTCGAAGCTTGCAATAAGCAATTTCTCAGATGGTACGTCCAAAGAATATAATATGGCGTCGGCGAGGGGGCCGACTGAGGGTGCGTCTACATGCATGTATAGACTGGGCGGTTCTCTGCCCCGCAAAGTCAACGCTGAGTGGCTATACTGATCGAACCTTGGATCACAGTACAAGTCCAAGGAACCAATATCAGACATTATTACACCTACATGCTGGCTCGAGCGAAGGCATATAAAGACACTAGGATTGACTGGGTTCGAGAAGGCGTAGGGCGCCTAAAGAGACAAACAATCGACAAGGGCTTGCTTAGGGAGACGGAGGCTGTTCAGAGCCAAATATCAAAGCTGCTACAGTGTGATGTGAGGGTCCTCCGATAGCAAGATGACAGGCGTATCATATACTCACTGACTATCTGGGCTAGCTCCTGAGTACGGAGGCCGAAAATGAGATCACTGTCTGCTCGTTTCGTCTCCTCACCATGGATCTTTTGGTGCTTTATGGTGTTATGAATGAAGGAACCATCAACGTCTTGGGTGAGCTGATCTACCACTGCAGGCTTATACGAATCGGCTGATTTGAGCACCAGAGCATTACTTTGAAATGTCGAGATATGATGCAGAGAGAGCGCTCGGCATCTATAAGACCTTCACCAAACAAACGAATATGGTCGTTGAATTCTTGAGCACCGCCAGGCAATACGAAAACGCGACCCGTCTTGAAATCCCAAAGCTCAAACATGCACCCACCAGCTTGACATCATCGTTGGAAGAGTACCTAAACGACCAAGACTTTGAGGTCAACAGGCGGCAATATCTGGCGCAACAAGAAGCCAAGAAGAGTGGCAAGAAAATGGTCAATGGAGCCACTAGCTCGTCGGACAGACCTACAAAAGCACCTTTAAACAAAGGAGGGTCGGGTAGCAATTTTCCAGAGCCGAAAACTGTACAAGCAGCACCACCACCGGAACGGAGGCCTTCAGGCCCTGCTCCAGACTTGATAGATTTCTTTGCGTCCATCGAAACAAATCAGCAGCCAATGGCATCTGCGCCACAGCAGCAGCAGCAAGTGCCCAACTTTGGGGTTGGCCCTCAATATCAGCAACAACAGCAGCTTCAACAATCTGGAGTCCTCCCACAGCAAAACAGTGTATTGGCGCAAAATGGGCAAATGCCGCAAGTACAGAACGGTGGGGCCTTTAGTGGTGAGAACCCTTTTGGCCAGGCCCACCTGCAGCAGCCAGTCCAACAAAACTTTACTGGAGCTGGCTTTGGCGGATATAGCCAGCAGCCAAGCATACAACAGCAGGCTATTTTCCCAACCATTCCAGAAAATGGGATTTCCCAGTTCCAGCAACAGCAAGATGCGTTCTCCAGTATGCCTCAGAATGCTGGTACCCAATTTCCGCAACCACAGCAGGTCTTCAGCACAGGCCCTCAACCATTCAACCCTACTCAACGGTCCTTTAGTCCTCCACAGCGATCCATGACCACTGGCTCCAGTAATCCATTTCGACAATCCACCATGTCCACAGGAGCCTCAATGCCGTCCTACTCAAACACACCACCCGTTACTTCTCCTCTAAGCCCGCAGTCCACAAACCCTTTCGCTCGGAATATCACCGGTCAATCTATGGGCCAAATACAAAATTCGCCTTTCGCACCGCAACCCACTGGTGCATCCCCCTTCACCTCGCCACCGCCTCAACAGCAACAGCAACAGCCGCAAAGCCTACCCTTTACCTCACCCCTACCGCAGACACAATTCACGCAGCAGCAGCAGCAGCCAGCGTCCGCTCCGATAACCCCCCACAAAACCGGCACCAACCCTTTCGCCCGCAGTAACACCCTAACTCCCAACTCTCCATCCCCTTTCGCTCCAGCCCAACCTCTAACGTCAACACCTACCGGCACTAATCCATTCCGCCAGAGTGCATTCGTCAACCAGCAGACAGGCCAAGGGTGGCAGGCAGGGCAAGGCACGATGGGGGGATTCGAGCAATTGCCTACCATGCCCGTATTCCCTCGGCCAGGACAGCCTCAGCCGCAGCAAGGAGCATGGCCGGGATGAGCGCAGTTGGTTTATTTGTCTTTAATGTTGATGAGTGCATCGAGCGGGCGTTGTGTGTGGTGGCAGGGCATCTATATTATGTCGAACATAGGCTTGCAAAAAGAGCGAGGGCTTAAGAGCTCGACACATAATGAGAATCTTATCTAATAGATACAAACCGTTACCCGCTTCCATGATGCCGCAAAGTCCGCTAATCCTTACGTTTTACATATCCCAACACCACACGCTATCATGGCTAACTTCTCTCAAACATATCTCACCAACCAAACCAGCCAGCAACGGTATCGGCCGCCGTCCCGTTCCCCTCCTCCCGCCTCTTCTTCCTGCCCGCCTCCACCTCCTTCATCGCAGTAGCCAGATCCCGCGCCGTCTGCGCTTCCATCTGTACGCTTCGCTCCTCGAGTTCGCGCTCGGTGGGTGGCATGTCTTTTAGGCGCTCGCGCAGTCTCTGCTGCGAGGCGGCGTTGAGGAGGGATTGGGTTGTTGGTGAGAGGGTGGGGAGGGAGGGGGAGGTTTGGGGTTGGTGTGGTGGTTGATGGGAAAGGGAGGCGTTGGAGGGTGCAGGGGATTCGGACAGGGGGTGTGATAGTGGTGATACGGGTGCGGATTCCGGACCTAGGATGGGCGCGAAGGTGGGTTCGGGCTGCCCGGCGGCTTTTGCGGCTTCGGTGGCGGCTTCTTGGGCGATCATGCGGTGGTAGAGGGTGTCGGCGTGCATTTGGATTTGCTCGTCGATGTCGGGGGGCCGGTCGTAGGTGGAGAGGTAGCCGAGGGCTTTGAGGAATCTCTGTTGGGGGCGGGAGTGTGGTTTAGTGGGGGGTTTCAGGGGATGATTCTGGGGTTGAGAGGGGAGAGGGAAGGTAGCGTACGGCTTGCATGAGGTAACATCTCTCGAACTTCCGCGACTCGGTCCTACACATCATCATCCGTGACGCCGTACTGCCGTTCCTGAAGCATTCGTCCATTTCCATCTGCTCGAAGACGCAGTTTTCGATGGCGGCACGTCCGATCTGGGCTTTGCGCGCTTTGTAGCTGTCGAGGACGTCGGCAAGCTTTTCCTGGTCGGATTTGGTTTCGTTTTCGATGTCGACGAGGGGCCGGTAGTTGCGCCATATGTGGGCGTAGCGGCCGTCTGGGTAGAGGGATTCGGAGGGGACGAGGGGTTTTTCTGTTACATGGGTGGATGTTGCGGATGTCGTTTGGGGGACGGATTCTGGTGGTGAGGGTGTTGGGCTGGGAGCGGGACTGTATTTTATGGGTGATTCTTTGGCGAGGAAGTCACGGAGGGAGGGGTCGAGGTCGCGGAGAGGATCGGTGGACGAAGATGCGTTGGAGGTTTTGTTCCAGAACCAGCCCATGGTGTTGATATATTGACCTTGGAGGACGAGACTTTTATGTACTTTACGGAGCTTGAGGTTGAAGATTGAACTCTGCTTTGATTGGTCAATGTCTTCCCCACAGATGCCAAGGTTTATACCCGATACCGGACAGGCGATCCCGCCATTTACGCTTTTAGCCACTCGAGATCCCAAATTTGCTCCACATTTCGCTTGCTTGACTCACACATGCTGCCTCCACGCTTCTTTTCGTCCAGATACCATGCTACGCTCACGCCCAGCTCAGAATGCTGTAGGTGCTCTTCATAAGCCTCGAGCATGTCGACCATTCTCTTCTACAGCCCCTACGGCAGCCATCTCGCCGTATCGGCGGACAGGGCAGTCCTCGCCTTCGAAAGCGGACGGTGTAAGGAGGGGACAGAGTACCGCTGCTGCTACTTCTCCGTAAGTAGGCAACGATCACATAAACTGGAGGGTATCCAATTGATTGTGTATCAATCATAGACAACCGAGGCCTGTCCCGAGTCCTGCCTTCAACCAAGAAACAAGGCGGAACAATGTTCAGCCGCTACAAAACAGGCAGATGCCAGAGATGGATGAGTCGTGAGTGTGATTATTCTCTCACTACTAGGATGCCAGAGGCGTTATACTGATCCAGTTCGTCCATAGCTTCATCGGAATGACTGGCGGTGCAATATTTCATGAGATGATGCTACGGCAAGGGGTAAAGCATATATGTACATCATACGCTGTGGACTAAAGGCGCTCCTTGGCTGATAGCATTGGATAGTCGGTTATCCTGGTGGTGCTATACTACCTACATTTGACGCAATCTACAACTCGAAACATTTCGACTTTATCCTACCTCGTCACGAACAGGGAGCTGGCCATATGGCTGAAGGTTATGCACGAGCCAGTGGAAAACCTGGTGTGGTCCTGGTTACGTCGGGACCGGGGGCGACCAATGTGATCACCCCTCTACAGGACGCTCTCCTTGACGGGACACCTTTGGTCGTCTTCACCGGTCAGGTTGTCACAACTGCTATTGGGTCAGATGCCTTCCAAGAGGCGGACGTTGTGGGAATATCGAGGGCATGCACGAAGTGGAATGTCATGGTGAAGACTGTAGCGGAGCTCCCGAAAAGAATCAAGGAGGCGTTCGAGATTGCGACTAGCGGAAGACCAGGACCTGTGTTGGTAGACCTACCGAAGGATGTTCAGGCGGCGATCTTACGGAAAGCAATTCCCATGGCTAGTACACTCCCGTCGCATCCTAGTGCAGCCAGCTTGGCTGCACGAGATCTGAGTCAAAAACAGCTCGAAGGCGCCATTCAACGTGTTGCAAAATTAATCAACATTGCCAAGAAGCCAGTCATCTATGCCGGTCAAGGCATTCTTGCGTTACCTGAAGGCCCGAAACTTCTCAAAGAGTTGGCGGACAAGGCTTGTATACCCGTCACGACTACCGTTCAAGGTCTTGGAGGTTTCGACGAGCTTGATGAAAAGTCGCTACACATGCTTGGCATGCATGGATCACCGTATGCGAACATGGCCATCCAAGATGCAGACCTCGTGATTGCTCTGGGTGCCCGATTCGATGACCGTGTGACTGGTAGCATTGCTAAATTCGCACCACAAGCCAAAGCCGCAGCAGCAGAAAATCGTGGTGGCATCGTGCACTTTGAAATCATGCCCAAGAATATCAACAAGGTTGTTCAAGCGACCGAAGCTGTCGAAGGCGACGTAGCCGCAAATCTCGCCCTTCTACTTCCATCTATCAACGAGGTACCGTCCCGGCCTGAATGGTTTAGCCAGATCAACGATTGGAAGAAACGTTTACCCTTCGCCTATGAAAAAGAGACTCCAGACGGCCTCATCAAGCCGCAAAGCGTAATTGAGAAGCTGAGCATCATGACCCAGGATATGAAAGAACAGACCGTAATCACAACTGGTGTGGGTCAGCATCAAATGTGGACGGCGCAGCACTTCCGATGGCGACATCCCAGAACCATGATCACATCTGGTGGCCTGGGAACTATGGGCTTCGGCCTGCCAGCCGCCATCGGTGCCAAAGTAGCTCGTCCCGACGCTCTGGTCATAGACATCGATGGCGATGCATCCTTCTGCATGACGCAGACCGAACTCAGCACGGCCGCTCAGTTCAACATCGGCGTTAAGATCATCATTCTCAATAACGAGGAGCAGGGTATGGTCACGCAATGGCAGTCGATATTCTACGAGGATCGATTCGCGCACACTCATCAAAAGAACCCCGACTTTGTCAAGCTGAGCGAGGCGATGGGTGTGCAAGCTCAACGCTGTGTAGCGCCGAACGATGTGGAGGCGAAGCTTCGATGGTTGATCGAGAGTGATGGCCCGGCGCTGTTGGAGATTGTGACCGATAAGAAGGTACCCGTTCTGCCGATGGTAGAGGCTGGATCGGGTCTTCATGAGATGCGTGTATATGATGAAGGTAGATCTTCCCACTCTGGTTTTCAATCCCTGTCATTGTGTCCGAAGATCAGATGCTGACTTTTGCCGCAGCCAAGGAAAAGACCAGGAGAGCGAAGCTGAAGATCAAGATGGAAGAAATGGGTCGTGGGGACCGATAAGTCATCGGCGTTCTTTCCTTTTATTCTTTTACGTTTGTTATATATACCCGGGTCAGGCGTCAAGAGATACTCGGCGTTGGCATGCCATTCTTGAAGGTTTGTACAAAGAGACAAGGTCCGAAAAGCGCGTTGGGGTATATAAGGTCTGGGGGCGTTTGGTGGATACACGCACCCAAAAGCAACCACGTGTCCCAGGTGTATGGGTCTAACGAATCTCTTTTTGACGCCATCTACGTTTTACCGAAAGAGAGATTCGAATGCCTCATGCTAGAATGATATGACGGGTACGCTGCACTGACATTTGATCAGCTCTTGAGGATTCATTATGCCAGGCCGTTCAACGCCACACAAAAATGTACTAAAGTTTGTTCTCATTGACCGTACTTTGGTTATCACCACAGGCATATCTTAAGCTCGAGGAATTAAATATCAGCCTACAGTGATGAAATCGGAATAGCAAGATGAACCAGATGTCAGTGCAGCCTTCGCCACCAGCCCTTGTCGAATCAAAAGGGCTGCAAAACCAACTTAGCAGATGTATCTCCGTGTCTTTGACCAAGTATCGGCGGGTAGACGTGGACTCATTGCCGACATGGCGCCTATGAAGATGGGACCAATGCTTTGTACGAGCGCGGTGTTCGTCGCTTCTCAGCTCTCTTGCGATGACTTGGCGGATATTTTTACTCTTGTCACTTGTACTTTGCTAAAATCTGCCAAAGACGTACCAACTCAGGATCATCCAAAACGATGCACTTTTCAACTCTCGGGCTGATACTAACCTTTAGCTTGCGATACTATACGGCGCACTGCTGGCCATTATCGTCCGAGACTGCCCTTCAATCCACGAATCTGACACTTCCCATACTAAAATCCGGTGGACTGCTAAACAACTCAATCCTCACAGGCTGTAAGCATTCACCAGTTCTCCTAGGGGGTATCAAAGATAACACACGCCTCCCGAAGAAATTTTACAACTAACCGAAACCCATCACCATCGTCTAGACCCCATCGAATGGCATATCCGCGACACAACCCTAACCCTCTTCATGGACCCAAAACCCAAAGCCTACCTCGACCCCCTCGAAACCACAACCCTCCTCAACCAGGTAACAGAACACAGTAACCACAACCCCAAAACCACGCCAGTAGGCACTACGTTCCGATACCAAAACCCTTCTGATCCAGGCGGCCCTCGCTTCCAAATCAGGCCTGCGGTCTATCTGAATGAGCTCACGTGGGGGGATGTGGCTGTGATTGCGGAAGCGCTGTTGGGGTTTTATGAGCGGTATGAGATGTGGCTTGAGATGGCATTTTTGATCGAAGATACGGAGAGGGCGGCGATTGGGTCGGGGATTGTGGAAGAAGGGGAACGGAAAGTACGGGGGTGGACTGCTGGAGTGGCGACGTCGTGAGGGGGTTTAGAACGAGGTTGTTGGGTGGGAGGGGAGGTTTGTACTTTTCGGACATGGCGAGTGCATTGGAGCGGTGAGTTGTTGAGGTAGGTAAACTTGGTTATCCCTTTTTCAGGATCAGGGTCACTTTTGGTCTTTCTGCAATCTGAACTTATCGAGGTGAGGTGGACCGCTTGGTTGCATACCTATAGGTATGAAAGATTGATATGGGATACCATGATCATTGCAAAAGGAACCATAGTAAGATGCTATTAAATGCGTACTATGTATCTATCATCTGGACTCCGCGAGCGATACGGGCCGTATATTATACCAGTGGGGCATGACGATGTTGCGGCTGGTGAGTAGATATGAATGAATTAGAACAATTTAGCTGAATTGTATGCGGGGATTGATTGATCGTGGCTTATTCCTCGCTCTCCACGATGTTAGCTTGCTCATATACCATACCACCTAATGAGGAGCCGTTGTCGGCCGGGATCGCGAAATGCGAGTTAATATGCCTACAATCTCTTATTGGTGAGGTAGATATGGATGAGGATCTTCCTTGGGATGAATATCCGCTAGTAGCAAGAAAGTCCAGCTTTTGTCTCGTAGGGGAGTCGTTCGAGGGCTTTCATGCCTGATTTAGTTTATATTGCAGCATGGTTCTCGCCATTTCCAACAAACAGAAATCTATGTTGTATGATCTGGACATACCCCGATCGGACTGATTGTGGCAAAGTGCTAGAATAGAAATGACAGACATGGTAGAATAAGTACGATCCACTTCGTAGACTCTAAAAGGTGCCACTGAAATCCAGCCATGCTATCATAGGAACTGTCGGTGCCATCCCCCCGTGATAGAGTCACCAACCTAGTGTGGGTGATACTATCGTCGCGGCAGACTCAATTACCATCTAAGGTCAAATCCTCTAGAGGCATGCTCCTTGACTAGATGCCAGGGTACGTTAGCTTGGCCAAAATTTCAGGACAGTAGAGATATGAGGGGAACGGACGGGTCTCTGTTTTCATCACTATCCCGGCCATTCCCTATGTTTTCAGCTACCGCATGCAGAAGTGTCCTTCCGTCATAATCTCTTATGGACACAGCTGGGCTTGGGAATATATCACATGTCAGTACCGCTCTGAAGACATCACCTTTTTTCGCCCAGGGCGTGATAATCTTGAGCGCTAATCCTACGCGCTCATGCAAAGGAAGCTCGTAATGATGGGGTTGATTTATAGGCTGCCAGAGGGTGAACATTTCTATGCAAGCCGAATAGTGGGAATTTGAGGGCTCGAGGTCACTCTCGTATAGGAATAAGCGCGCTATATCATGTATTGCTTTTCTGTCCACGCAATCAGGACCGTCTTCGTCAAATCATACACACTGCATTTCCGCCGGCGTCCTATTTTTACCGTCGATCAGCTTATTCAGTCCATGGATGTTGATCATATGGCGGCATAGCGAACATCTTGTCAACAATCATACCCACATCTATAGGCTAATATCATATTGGGTTCGAGACCAAGAGTCACGGACCCATTGTCGTCATCCAAGGCGATCTTTAATGCCGCTATGCAATTGCTTCCTGCGACTGCCACTGTATACCGCCTGCATACTGTGGGAATAGGTAGTCGGAAGGTAAGGGAAGTCACAGCGCTTACAGCTTCATCCATTCATGGTCTTGACATCCAACGTCCACGCCTTCACTGACTAACAATTCGCACGTAGCGTAATGATTTCTAGATGCAGCAAGCTATAAAATCAGCACGAAGTGAACAGCTATAAGAAATGAGATTATAGCTCACGTGAAGAGCAGTAATGCCAAGTTCATTGCAGTCATAAGGTGAAGCTTTTTTCTCCTGAAACAGCTCCCGGATACCTTCGACATTGTTGACTTCTACAAGAATGAAAAGGGGCGAAGAGCGAGGAATGACGTTGAATGTCCGAGGCTGCAAAGTCCAACCAGAGATGACTCTGGAGACTTGGACTTCCCAAGCACGATTCATAAGCCATGCAGGGGCGCGGTACCGTGCTACAATCTCTTCGCCTGCTTCCTGAGACCTAGCAATTCGTCCCACGCGCGATGTTTTACTGTATGAGCGATACCTCTTTGAGTATCTTATGCTTCCGAAGAGAGTGGACATTGCCCAAGTCTGACTAGAAGTAGATCCTTTTTCCGAAATTATCACCAAAGGATTCGAGTCCGCTCGAGTCGTTTAGTAGTTGAGTCCAACGAGATTTGATCATTGGAGCTGTGGGTTTCTCTTATATGAACAATGGAGGAATCTGTAATACGCGATCATTTTGCATCGACAACGTCAAGTTTCAGCTGCGTCAAGGCCCTGCTGAGCATCAATATACACAGAAGCATTGTACAAGAGAATTCGTTCACATGAGGTGGATGACCACAATGACTGCCAGACCTGGCTATCTTGTAGAATTGATAAGACAAGCATAGCAGCGAAACAGAATGTTCCAGCTTCTTTCTATACTCCTCAATCTTCTCCTTCTTCAGCACTACTTTCAATGATCCTTGTTTCCGCCTTAGCTTGTTACCAGCCTCCCGATCTGCACGTAGATGTTCAATCAAATGATTGAGGCGGCCCGCCGCTTTCTAGACAATTGGACAGAGACATCCTATCCATTATTACAACTAAAGCCAGATGTTGCTGTTGGTCCGTCTCGATATTGGTCAGGACCTGACGGAAAAATTCAAGCTGCTCTATCAAGTCGTTGATGTCTTCCGGAGCATCCTTTACCTGATCCCAGTACGATTTCAGCTTGGCTACGCTGCTGGTCATTTGAGCGGCTAGTGTCCCAATTGCGACGCTGCTGGCAACGACGCCAACTACTTCGGCCATGCTGAGCTTGCCAATTATATCGATTTGAATCTCGATGACCGTTATCTCCTTCGTCTTGGAAGTGGCGAGGCTGATGCAAGATAATCCTGATTATTCGCTTCGACAATACAATTTTCCGCAAGTTGCTGGAGCGGCTCTAACCCACAGTGACGAGGATCGTGGACTTTGATGGCCTTGCGTACGATGAAGATATATTCGAAGATGTGGAGAACATGAAAAGAAAAGCGTGCAAGGTTGACATCGATCATTCGTACCTTCGGAAAGAAAATTGCACGCACCCGGTAAAGCGAATGAGAACGGCCAACCCGATCCAGACAGTATGCACCACCATAGGATCTGCGCCAATTATTCAGTGACACGCGCCACAGGATTCCAGCCACCTCTCCACATGAATGCTACGGAGAAGATTCCAGTCGAACTGTTCTTACACGTAGCCTTCTAGGCTCTTTCAATCCGCCGTACAACATCTCAATGCAAGGCTACGTGCTCGTTGGACCTAATATTCATTCTCTTGCTGGGCCCCTGCCATGTCGTTCGACGAAAGTCATCAGAAAAGCTCCCCACGAGTCTCATAAAGCTTGTTATAAGAGTGACCGGCAATTGGAAGAACTCAACAGACAGACTGAGACAGGAAGAGACGTCGTATTTGCAAACGGGACTGCCATATGACTGCCAAGGCGCTAACATCACTGTGACGTCCGTCTGTATCTAACAAAGGTTAGCAAGAACAAACACCCATAAATCCATAATCGCATTTCTTTTTTCTTCCGGTGTTTCCATAGTTTTGCTGCATCTACAATTTTTGTAACAGAAGTCGTTGTCGTGACACAAGACATTGAGATTCTTGCGGGAGAATGGTACGATAGGTAGCAAGGGCAAGTGGGCGAAGCAAACATCGACATATAGTGGACCAAAGCAGTGATCTCCAGTGACTTCTTGGTCGCAGAGGAGATGTGCACCCAGCAATTGAATACCCCCAGCGTTGCACCGAAAAGGAAAACACCAGCGTGAATACTTACCCACTGCATCAAACATACATATCATGTCGCGGAGGAATATGATCTCTCCCCACAATCCGAGCGAGAAACCGATCGCGATATCCGCTTACGCGATCACCCAGCTTGCATCCAGATCCTCCTACCCTTAAGCGGTCGACTCTGTGCATACAGGCGCCTCCCAAACTCCCAAACTCGAAAGCCCTCAAAACACCACTCTTCTCCGTTGCCAAACGAAGAAACCCTCACTCTCTGTACCAACGTACCTCGATCGCCTGACATGCAGTTCCAACTTTCACCCACCCTACACGCCCTCCTTGCACTCCTTTTCCTCCTTCCCACATCCCTCAGCGTGATAGTCCCTCACTGCTTTTTCCCAGGGGAATCCCCCGACATCCAGCTCACCAACCTCCGCGACTGCGAAGGCGCGCTGCGTAAACTCGTCGCTGAGCCTGGTAAGTATCATTTTTATCCATAGAATAAGTCTTCAATGGAAGCTCTATGTACTGCTTAGAAAATTAGCACCTCTCAAACCGCTCCCCAACGATAGTCTTGTTATTCATCGTGCGAAATCACAGGTATGAGGAATCACTATCGCTTCAGCCGCAATCAGCGCATCGGCAGAAAAGTGCCACAGTTTTGGCGCTCAGGCGAGTGTATTATACTCATGAGCTGTGCAAATGATTACGATGCGGACATCTTCAGCTATTTGGATGTTTTGAGGGGGGCCAAGAAGATTTTTGATCAGGTCAGTGGATTCACAATCGCATTGGATCTACAATCATTTTGTAGATCTTGCAATGGTCGCATATAATTTCGTCGGGAAAGATCTGGGTCCCGAAAGGCAGAACGAATAGAGAAATGTTCCTTTGTGGTGGATTTGCGTCTGTGATCGAGAAGCACAACGCTGATGCAGGAGAACTTAGTGTGTTAATGTGACGGCACCAGAGATGCCGTGGGGTGGTATTGATTCAATCGGCGCTCAAGGGTCATTCTTTGTCTCCGTGAACGGACTGTTAGGTGGACGCAGATTGGGGCTGACCAACCTGTCATTGGAGATGGGCTTCGAGTAGGTGAGTCAGTGTTGGGGAATGGATCGAAAGAGCCTTCAATCCACGTTTGATATTGATGATTTACCCCGGGGCGTCGAGCGTAAAGCCACCATTATCAACGCTAGTCAGACTCTTACCGTCTGAGTCTGCATCTTCCGACGATCTCATTGACTCATCTTCTTTCTCATCAAAGCCTTCAAAGTCGACCTCTTCGTCAGTCCCAAGTCCCGTTCCAGCGTTCGCATCGCCAATCGCATCCACCTTGATATCCGGATCTGGCATTGTGGAGGGCGAATTTTGAGGCATGGCCACTTTGCCCATCTCTCCCAAAGCTCCTTTCCTTCCTTCAACGCCATCTTCAAGCTTGGCACCGTTCAAAAGAGGCGGTGGGGTAAACCACGGTAACTTCCCCCTTAAGAAATCGTTGAGCACCATCTTCGCGGCACCATCAACATCCGCCTCTCCCCCCTTCAGAAGTCTCCCGCCTTTTCGTGCAAGTAGCTCGAGGAATTCTAATGGTGTCGTGAAACCCTTGACATCGTATGTCCGTTCGATATGTTGAGGCTTTACTTTTTGGAGTACAGCTGCAATGTACTGTTCTGGATTCTCAACATTCTCCACTCGTACCACTCCTCTCAAGAGAATATCCTCTGGTGAATCGTTATTCGAAGGTGGCACCACCCCAGGGCAATCAATGAGGTAGATTCGCTTCATTAGGGTGATATACTGCCAGACCTTGGTTTCTCCGGGTATGGGAGCGACTGTGCAAACCTTCTTCTTCCGAAGGGTATTGATGATGCTCGATTTACCGGTGTTTGGGTAGCCGATGAAGCCAACTAGAGGGTTCAAGATTAGCAATAGTTTTCCCCGATCGAAGTGGCCATGAATACTAGCTCCATATTTCTAGGAGGGTGTTGATTATCTATACTGGATCGTGACTTGAGACCCAGAGAAGCAGCCAACTGTGGGGTGGTTTGGGGACATGCTTGCCTGATATTTGTTTCCGATTAGAGTGAAGCGAAGAGAATTGGCGCAGGAGAGCGATAAGAGAGCCTTTGCCAAAGGAGTTGGTGATGGATGCGTGGAATGCAAGGGTAGGATAATCTTTTGAGAGATAGCGGACCCAGGAAGCCTAGGTGTACAGTTAACATGGCATCCGAAACTGCGCAAAAGTCAAAATCTATGTGACGGACACCTGTCATGTATGAAGCATCACTAAGAAAACCTCCACCTATCCGCTACCAGTGCAGCAGAGAAGGATTTCACTCTTAAGGCAACATTCCCTGATCCTATTGACTAGCTGTCCAAGACGGCAAGCTGTCTGCAGATAAATCCAAGGATCAAGTGCGGCAGAAAAGGGTTCAATATACCAAGGTTGTAACAGAACACGCATCCATTGTATGAACAAATATGTGCAGGATGGCGCCTTGACTTAACGATGGAATGGCATGACACAACATAAAGGGGATCGGAATTTCAGTACTTACTGCAACCCCGGTGGGTACCAGATCAGTTTTATTGAGAACGAATATCAGATGTTTGTGTTGGGCCTCTTCACGAATGTCTATATGATCTGAGTCAGCACTTCGTTGGGGGACAACATGATGTTCGGGTCTAACGAAGTCCAGGAGTTATCGCGAACTTGGGTTCCTCTGAGAATGCCGAAAGAATCGAACAAGAATTTGAACATACACTTCTCCACTGATCTACAACGAGTCCCTAAAGGATCTCGAGCGTCAAGGACATGAATGACCTTTGCTGTGTTAAACCTTCTCGCTACTGATCGTTCGTGGGGAAACTCACAACATCTGAAGAGTCAATGACCTTATATAGCTGCGAGGGAGTCAAAGATCAGCATGACTGTCTAGGCCTGATGATCTTGCACTTATACCTCATTCCATATTCTCTTGCTTTGGCCTTTCGAAAAGATTGGCTCTTTCGCTGTGGATAGCACAGCTGCCTCGGGCGCCGCTTCACCTGCTTGTTCTTCTTCACCAGTGCTTCCACTGAGCATATGGGCTTGCTCAAGTCGCTCCAAGTACGTATCATGCATCTTTACCGATTGTCCAGCAAGATCCTCCAAGCAGCCAAAATCCAGTTTAGGTCTTTTGCGCTGGGCTTTTGGGCCAAATGTATCGCCAAAAGGCGCCTGCTCAATCTGTCCCTTCGCATGGTGCTGCTTGATCCCATTCTTCCCTTCGTTCTGGACCAGGGAAAGCGGCAATTTGTTGGACTACCGGCCACACGGAGTCAGCCTTTAAGTTGAACATAATGTAGTCTGAGAAAGAGGCGCGGCTTCTGAGCGGATGATATCACAAAGAGCAATAGAGACGGTACGGTCCGCGAAACACGAACCTTCAAAAGGACTTGATATGGATCCGAAGCCCGTTCAGCCATCGCTTCTCGGAAACCGCTCAGGGCCTGTTGTGATATCACACGTGAATTGGCAAACCATTTTCTACCGCATACATAGAGTCAGCGCCATCTGTTCGAAAGGATTTAATGTGATGTCATATTTCTCATGAGTTCGGGAGAACACGTCGCCTTGAGTCCAGACCGCAAAGATGTAGCTCAGGATAGCACGAACCGGTTGGGCTCGACGCGTGCCTTTGGCTTTTCTCTTGATTGAAATGCCGCGGCTTTGGTCACCTTCCCGCTAGCATTGCGCTGTGCTTTTCCGGTGTTGAAGACGTTTAGCGTGCGTGCTTGCTTGGCCGTTCTGTAAAAGTTCTCCCCCTTCGTCTTCACATTTGACATGCCATCGCCTGTTTTGCCCTGTTTCTCCTTCCTCGTGGCTTCCTTCTTGCCTGTACCCATATTGAGTGGCTTTGAGCTGCTCCGCTGCCCCCAATCCTGGTATACGTTCCTGTGGGCGTCGACAGTCGCTCATCAAATGGAAATGGAAAAAATAAAGTAACTATGTGCGGTTGAGCCTCGCCAAGCCCGCATGGCTCTGATGCCAAGACTTTTGCCCGCAATTGAGATATTACCTCGTCTGCGAAGATCCAGCCATCACCACTTCATCTTCAAAATCCACGGATACGTGAGTATCATCAGCCACTGGGCATCCGAGCCGCCGCAATGCCACCAAGACTCGTCGAAATTCCCTGTCTCCGAGCTCAGACATGTACCCTACGCACTCGCTCCCAATGCATCACTACATCCCGTCCCTCCCTCGCCAGCATCCCTCCCGAGTCACCCAAGTTCATTGAGATCCCCCGCGCCGTACAGCCTCACCAGCCCTTCCCAGTCCATATGAAAGGCGTCCTCCCCGTCCCTCGTCCCATATTTCGCCGCAGACCCAGACCCCAAGATCTCGACAAAGCCTCCCCCGTCTATCTCGCCAATGTCACCCCCGAGCCCATCGTCGACAAGACAACCATAGCCGCCGACTTCACTACCGCCGGTTTCGTAAGCTGGAAAGCGCGACAAGCGGAAGCCCGACGGCGAAATCTGCGGGAGGGTCTGGTGGAACTTGACCACAGGAAGCAAAAAACAGATCGATTCCTACAGGCGCGCAGTAGCCGCAACATGGCTATACGCACGCAAGCTCTCGAAGCGCCTGAGCCGGAGGATGACAGACTTACCAATCCATCCGTATTACAAAGTGCGAGGCCAACTAAACATAAGGTCCTACCCGACCCTAATCGGGAAACGCGTCTTGCACAAAAACGGGCGAATGTGGCTGCAATGGAAGTGATGAGGCAGGAAGAAAGGAGGAGTAAGCTACATACGCTATACGTCAACGCGGGAGACTTCATCACTACGGGAAAGCAATTGGACAGTGTCATCGATAGGGTCTTTGATAATCAAGATCAATTCACTACGGATCAGAAACTCGGGTTGAATGTGTGGAATTTAGGCTTCCCTGAGACGGTGCAGCAGCTGTTGGGTGTGGCGAATAAAGATCCAAGGCGTCAGAAGGCGGTGAGTTCGGCGGAGGGTAACTCCTTGATAACGGAGAAGAGGATGAAGAGGATTGCGGAGGAGCTCACAGGGGGAAAGATGGAGGATGCGAGATAGAAGCTTTCATGCGATTAATTCGTTGGCACGGAGGCGAGAAGTCACTAGTTTGTATATAAAGCTAGGTTTTGCGAGCATAGCGACATCGGATACACCGCAACCTGTCCATATTGCCACCTCTCAGTCATTCGGTCAATGCAATCCAACGCAAAAGCAAGTCGCTGACATCAGCCGCTTTTGGGGGTGCCCATGATCTTCGCATATCCTACGCTCGTCATTGCTCTGTCTTGGCTGCGGGTGACAACTTTATATCGATAATCGCTCTAGGATTGAACGCGTTGATGAATGCCCAGATCATACACTCGAGGTACGCAACGTACTAACTCAAGTCGGAAAATGGGCTCGAGACTTAGGAGTGACCGGATAGGTGATCGAGCTTTACTAAGCCACGAAATCATCTCCGTCCGAAGTCTACAGCCGGCAAAGCAGAAGCATTCAGCGACACGTCAGCAGCCTCTGCAGATTCCTCCATACATGGGGCTCTTTCGACGCCCATGCCGAAATATGAGAACTTCAAAATGCTGAAACCATTACGGGCATCGGTTCGTCCTCATTTTCTTACCATCCCAAAGACTGAAGTACACTAATCGAGCTTGATCTGACATGCTGACCATAAACCCTACGAACGTAGTCTTCCACTACCTTGCCCATATATCAACGAGAATACGTTTAACCACTTGCTGAACTGGGTCTGGGATTTTGGTACAAGAGGGTTTTGCTGGTACGGTTCATCAATATCTGATTACAGGCCGAGCCTTCTTTTGATACGGATCAGTCTGCTTATCCTTTGGAAACACTCGTACCCTAGTTGGAGGGCAATATGGTCAGCGCTAGTGTAATAAACCGTGATCTTGTGGTGGTCATTCACGGTATCCTATACGTTGAAGTAGCGATGACGGCGAGATAGACTAGGTATTATACAAGTAATCCGCTCATAAAATACAGCAAGTCATACAGTACATTCGTTTCCTATTCTAAAGTCCCATGTTGTAAATCTCATGTTGGGATCTCGATTTCGCACATCCAATTGCTCACTGCCTGGTCTCCCATAGAATACTTGACAGCGACCGATATTTAAGGAAATTAGGTTTTCAGCGGTCTTTGCCACACGAGTGCCTAAATGACACGAATAAATCTAGGCCTCACCAGCATAGCAAAGATGTAAATTTATAAACGGAAGATTACACCAATGATGATTGGTCAGGGAAGATTACCTAAGGTACCGGAGACTTTTGACGCTAAAGGATTGCCTAGCCCCCGTGCCCCCTCGGCCCGGCATATGATAAGATACGCCTATTTTATTGAAGTCAATGAAACGAGTCTATATCACCGCTTTGCTCGATGAGGCTCTCATGTTGATCGAACCCGCACGGTAGCAAGCCATAATCGACACTCTTTGCAAAATGCGAGATCCCCTCCTTGCCCCCCTACCGTTCGTTCAAACCACCCGACCGCTCGCACGTACCCTCTCTCTTCGCACCCTACCATTCCATGCCCATGAGATCCTCCCATCGTTTGCAGTATATACCTTCATCAATACTATCATTGCCCCGCGAGTCTCCACCCAAATCTTTCCGGGGATCTACCCCAAACTTTCGAAAAAGACAAAGATCAAATGGAATATGCATCTCGTCTCTCTCCTCCAATCATGCTTCATCAATACGCTAGCACTGAGTGTAATATATTTGGATAGAGAGCGATGGTCAATGGGACCGGAAGAGCGTGTATGGGGCTATACAGGCGCGACGGGTATGGTGCAGGGTTTCTCTGCAGGGTATTTCCTATGGGATCTCATGATAAGTGCAAAAGATATGGATGTGCACGGACCTGGGTCACTGATGCATGCCGCGAGTGCTCTAGCTGTGTCTCTGCTGGGCTTTGTACATGCCCACAGCCCTGTCTTAATGGGGGTCATCCACTGACTTTTTCGACAGCGCCCGTTCTGCAATTACTACGGACTGAATTTCATACTTTACGAGCTCTCAACTCCCTTCCTGAATTTCCACTGGTTCATGGATAAAGCTGGCATGACAGGGTCGACGGCACAGCTGGTCAATGGCATTGCGCTCATAATTTCGTTTGGTGGCAGCAGGTTACTCTGGGGTACATATCAATCGGTCAGGATGTATCGGGACATCTGGCTTGCTTCAAAGACACCTGGCGGCTTGCCCGTACCGCCGTGGCTCGCTATTGCATACGTTGTTAGTAATACGACGCTGAGCGTCTTGAATTTCTACTGGTTTGGGAAGATGGTCCAGGCTCTGATGAAGAGGTTTCAGAATCCGGGAGACAACGACGATAAGAAGAAATCGTGAGGAAGGTAAATATCAGGTGTGTAACCGGTACGACAGTATGAAGTCAGTTCCCGAGTATGAAAAAAGTTTAGTCCGAGCTTAACGTGGTAAACCTCAATTGATCAGGTCCAACGAGTCTGACCATCTCACGAATCCTAGCAAAGCGGCCATTCATCTGTTATTTACTAAAAACAATTCTAGACTTTCGTCCTAAAACACAATATTTGCTCCCATCCTGCCCGGTGATACATACTCAGAGTGCCACCCCACAATCCTGTGATAATTTTCTGTAATATGGTCATAAGCGTTCGAAGAACCAGCGACTCCTTCATGGGTTGCATTCGGAAATACCTGTCTGGGATGGTTGTAACCGGATGTGTCATACGTGTTCAGCGTGTCTGCTTGACATTATTGGTGTGCTGATGTATGGCAAGGCTGTACATGCTACGGCCTGCGATTCCTCGTCCAGATACTTCATGCAAACTACCCGGGAACCTCATCAGCCTGCAGATTTTCGCCACCAGCACCACCTAGCCTTGCAGTAATCGGCATCCTCGTCTTCAACCTCGCTCAGATTGCCAATCTATTAGATAAACCCTAGCGTACACCGCCAACCCCAAAACCCTAAGGTATCATTTGAATGCTCCTCTATATCTCAGCATTACGTAGTACCAAAAGATTGGTCCAGGGGTAACCGCCCAGACTTTAGCTGTACTGGGACTAGCGCATCTTGGCGAAATCTTCTACTATTACAAAACTCTTTGGTACTTTATGAACGTGTCTTATGCATCCTCAATCCTTGCGTATGATCAGTAGGAAACTTTTGTCCATAAGTCGAGATAGTATCTCTTTGTCGGAGAGGTCGCATGGGCCGCGTTCATGGCGCGATACAGCTTGCATCTCTTCAGGATGCTTACAGACAGGCTTGTTCCAAGCTCGCAAGGGCTCTGGTGGATGTACCTGTCCAGCGAATGACACCCTACGGTCATAGATACGCGATTACATGTGCATCGAGCTCGTGGTATGCCTTTAAACGGGCAGTAATATCGCTCAATATTCTGGGACCGTGTATTGCAATTTAGTAAAAATGAGAACATACTACCCAGACGTCAGACGTAATGAACGAAGCAATAATGAACGATATCCGGAACGAAAGCGAATGAGCGACAAGACTACATCTTGAACATGAAGCTTGAAATATACGAGATATAATCATCATTATCATAACAGCAGTACAGTCATGAATACCTCCAAGCTATACGCTCGGGAATTTTTCCAATAGATATCATCCTTCATGGCGTCAAAGCTGACTTCACAACCTGCAGATAATCGCTCCCATTGCCCACATTCATCTTAGCCTCGGCCGCATCCCATAGCATGACACCGCCAAAGTTACTCACACCAGCGGCCTGAGCACTTTTGATTGCTGTATCCATAGTCGCCCCATCAACGTACCCTTTACCAGCACAATTGATCCCAGGACAGGCGGGCGCGCCAACATACAGCTTCGGTCCCCTACCTAATATGGTGCTATTGCCACTCAGATCTTTCGACCAAGCTGTAAACGAGTCGATGAACCCTGGCTGTCCAATATTGCACCCCGCAACTTCGTTGTTGTAGAATTGGACGAAAACGAAGTCCATCGTTCGCATCGCGGGCAATGGGATTGACGCGTCCGGTCGTGGGCACTGTGGTGCGGCAGAGATGTAGTACTGCTTGCTCTTGTCATCGCCGTAGGTTTTCCGGATGGCAGAAACAAGAGTGTTGTAGTGTTCTGTACGGTTGTTCTCATTGTCGATATCGAAGCCATCAACCTTAATGGCTCCAAAGGGTCGAAGGTCGGACATCTTCTCACCACCGCCAAAGAGATTCCAGATTGTCCAGGCAAAAGCTGTTGCTTGGGCGTTGCTGGTGAGTTTTGTGGTACCATTTGCGCCTCCGAGACTCAGCAGAACCTTTTTGCCAAGGCTTTGACAGGTTGTGATGTTATTGGCCAATTCTGGACAGGATAGGAGGCCTGTAGCGTTGCTAGCATTTGCTGCCGCTGACGCAATATTACCACAAGCACCACCAAAATTGACGGTCGGGTAGCCGCCTGGGCCAATGTACTTTTTGAGGAAAGCCAAGATAACGATGTCGACGTTCTTGTCTTGGCAGACTTCGTCGAGAGTGACGTTCTCTGTGGCCGGCGATTGACCATAGTAGACTGCAATATTCTTCGAAGATGAAGCATCGAAAGAACTACTGGAGCTACTGTTTGATGGGAGTGCATACGGAGCTGAGTTAGGGGCGCCTATCGTCGATGGTATCCCTGTGGTGTTGGTGTCGGCATATTTGCTGAGAAATGCATCAATCCAATCCTTATAGGCCGAGAGACCATGATTCAGCTGGGCGACCTGGGAATCGGCCGAGGAATTTGACGTTGCGAGGTAGGTGGACATCGATGAGCTCAAAAGATTGTGCTTGGATCGTAGCATCTGCAGCTCAGCAAGCGGTACATTGACGAAACCAGGAGCCGTTTGCCTGCGAGCGGGGCGGCTTTCAGGAGTTTGGCGGTAAGGGGTAGCTTGAGCAGTCGATGCAAGAAGGCCCAGAGCGCTTAGCGTGGAGAACACTATCTTAGGGATGAACATGATGAAGAGTAGCTATCCTGTAAGAGCACTGCTGACAGACGAGTCTAGGATGGTAAGATGAAATCAATTAAGGAGATTCGAATTAACGTGTGCAGCGGTCGAACAAAGCCAAACCGAGCAGCGACGCATGTCACAGAAAGACGTTTGCAGCCAGAGGAAGTAATGCCATCGCAAACAATAGCGTTGTGGGCTGCAACGGAATCCGGTATTCTCGATGACAAAGAACAGACTTGCCCAAGAAGACTACTGGTAAATCATGCAAACCTAATAAACGATTGCTCGCGCGCGGCTTTCGTCCCCAGTAACGAGCAATGGAACAGGTATACAGCGAGCTAGTACGAGTGGGTTTCCTCTATTCCTACCAGTCGCAACATCACTACGCGGATTAGGGTATAACGACGCCATCAATTGAGACAAGTGCAACCTCAACCAGCATGGTCTTGTTACCATTTGTAGAGCTGATCACAACTCAATTCATAAACATTTGAGAGATGAAAGACGGTGTACAGACCACGAAATCTACCTGTCTCAACCTGGCCGTGGGACACCAGCGGCCTTTATTCCAGTGTCGATCCCTGATCCCTTGATAATCCGAAACCCTACACAGCTAGCTTGCGAACGATTCGAATTCACTCAAGACTCAGCAATTGTCTGAGTTTGCACGTTTATATCGACGCAACATCTGTTGATAACGTATGGGGAGTAACGAGAAATACAGCGCAGTCCGCGTGACGTCCAAGGGCACCATCTGTCCAGCTCTGAAGCCGCAAACTTCAAGTATAAATCAGATGATTGATGGGTAGATACAAGTCCCAGCCTCGAGCAAGTATGCCGACGCAGCAACTCCAATGATTGTTGAGATCCCGCCGGAAGAATGGCCCTTCCAAGAGCGCCAGGACCCTTGCTTTGTGTGGCTCAAGCCCACGTGACCCCTCAGGGATCATTACGCGCGTGCAAGTATTAGCTTATGCCTTGATGGCTGGTGATCGATGCTATGCTAGTATGTACGACTGAGCTAGATCCGGTCCGACCCTTGGTGGAAGCCCTCCTTAGGCCACGCCTTCAAAGCATGGCTGGCGGTAGAAGGCAAATCTAGCTTTTCCTGGGCCCACATTGTGGACTACGCCTCGAGTACATCCGATCTACATCTGCCGAAAGCATCAAAGGTGGAAGTAAGTGGGTCAAAGATAAGTACCGAAAGTTGTTTGCAAGGTATTTGTTGCGAAACAAGCCTGCCATTTCATTAGTATCCCAATCCCAGTCATGATAATGCTTGACTGACAAGCTGTGATATTTCATGGAAAAGAGCATTTGTTCCGAATTTGCTATTTACTATCGCGATCGAGGGGTCTTTTCACATGCTTTTTGGCTTCAAGTGGCGTCCGGTCATGAAGTGTATTTTGTCTCGATAAGTTTTCAATTCAAAAACCCTCGCTGCATCAGGAGCTACCAACGCATAGCGTCCCAGTCAGAGGCGGGTTCGGCGTGCTATGCACGCGCTGTCAAGTCGGTAAAGTAACATGCTTTTCGCTATGTGGCAGCCACGAGGCTTACGTCTCGACCTCATGGCAGCTGGTGGGGTCACTCCACATGTCAATCCAGGTCCCCAAGTCCTACATGGCCGTGCTATATATGGTCCTCAACCTGCTGCTTTCCGGCCCAGCTCATCAGACAGCTGAGTTTGGGCCTTTCATCAGTCTCTCTTACCCTCCTGTCAAAGCTCCCCTTCCTATACAAACCAAACCCGCCACCAGAACCCCCACCAAAACATCCTCCCCTCATCATGAAAACCCTCTTCCTCCCCCTCATCCTCCTCCTCACAACCCACCCCCACCTCACCCCCGCCCACCCCACCCACCGCCACCCCGACCCCCTCTGCAAAACCCGCTGCGCCACCATCCACACCACCTTCACCCTCATATCCCCCCACCTAACAGCCTCAACCCCCATCCCCCACAACCTCCTCTCAGACCTCTACACCCAACAATCCGGCATCCTCGCCGCCGGCTGCGACTACAACACCTGCCTCGTCAGCCCCGTCCATCCGCGCGTCGAAGATGGTTTCCGACCGAACGATCACGCCGAAGAGGCGAGGGGGATGAGCTGTCAGGAGCTGAGGGGAGCGCTGCTGGGGGCGTTTCGGGGCGGGTTTGGGAAGAGTGTTAGGGGGATGAAGTATGTGTGTACGCAGGCGCTGGTGGATGTTATGGTTTGGCAGGTGGAGATGGCGAGGAGGGAGGGGGGGAGGGCGTGTGGGGGGTTGAGTGGGGGTGGGTCGGGGGCGGGGGATTGGGTTGTTTAGTAGGGGCGGTGTGTGTGGGGTTGGGTTTTGTTGGGTCTTGTCGGCCGTTTGGAGGTTTTGACGCTATTCGACCTGATTTCGGGTTTTGGTGGAGCTAATATCGTCAAGCAATTTACATTGAATGATCTGGTTTTGCAAAAGAGTCCACAAACCACCGCACCCATTCCAAGCCAACCTCTATTTTCTCTGCTTACTCAACCTCAATCTCAATCTCTCCACCCCAAAGAAAACCCCTCTCATCCTCTCTCCACCAAGAAACGCCCTCTCAGTCACCAAAAATTCTGGCCCCCTCTCTACTCCTCCCTACCTTACCTTTCAAACCATGACCAATCGATCGATGAGAGCAATAACACCATGATAATCCAATGATCATCTCAAAAGATTAGACACGTTACAAGGCGTAGATTCTTATGTTTTTTCACATGAATTTCACTTCCTTCCCTTCCCCTTTCTTCCCCTCGCCAAAAGCCCTAAATCTTCATCGACACTCCTCTCAAGAACGCAACTCTAAAGATTTCTGAACATTCCCAATGGTCCAAATCCTGAATCAACTCTCTCCGATGTTCGAAAAAGAGGAGAGGTGTGGGGTCCTTACGGGTATTAAAACAAAGAATTTGGATTCTTATAATTTGACTGAACTCGCTGATCTTATGACAATAGCTGCGAATGTGGTGAATATATTTCCAGAAAAAACTCCTGCTTGCACGATCATCTAAATCACGTAGTGATAAACATCCAGAGAGGAATAGAGCCCATGATCATCCCCCATCATCCCATGCACAGTTCCCTTCAAAATACTCATCGCTTCCCACAACCACTCCCACCTCAGAAATTACTGCCACATCTGCGCATCCGCATAGCTAGGTAAACGCCTCCGGACCCCATCCTCCTCCTCCTCATCAGACTCCTCACCAACCTCCCTCTCAGCCCTCCTCGCCTTGCCGTCCCTCACAATCACGACCCCAACATCTGTGCGCGCATGCAGAGCAGGCGAGGACCGGAAAGATTTCGGCTCGCCGACGACGTACAACTGCCTGGATTTTGCGTAAGGTTTTGTTTGGCTGGTTCGAGTATTTACGTTGGGAAAAAGGGCGGGAGAGATTCACCATCCATCAAATTGACTCCGGGTAGCTAATAATTCTTGCAACGCCTTTCTCATTTCGGGCTCCATGTTTAGTAGGATGTGGATGGGACTTGGTTCTGGGGGGAAGAAGAGGGGGAGCATGGTCGTGGGGCGCCATGATGTCTCTATGTTTTTGCTGTAGTCGTGGTGTTTGCGGAAGGTGATGAGGAGCGCTTCCATATCGGAGTTGTCGAGATGCACGGCACAGTCAAGCAGCCTCCAGGACAATGGCTGGAGGGACAACTTCTCAGGGACTCAGGGAACACTGAATGTCAAACTCTCGGATTTGAAAGTTTTCAGTTGCAGCGTTGAGCAGATTCGCCATGAACAAAAGGGTCGGCAAGGGATGATTGTGAGGCTGGAAGGGGGTACGTCAGCAGAGGGAATCACCCATACACGATTCGGTCGGGAAGTACATGAACGGTAGACATTGTATTCCATTTCTTGGTACTCAGAAGGCGGGCCTGTGGTTGTCATAATCGCTTATATCTGTGGAATCTATCTCACTTGGCTCTTGGCAGAGGCTTGGCGTCGGGTCACGGTGTTGGTCCAAGCTTGGGTATTCCAAGTGGGTTGATATAGTGTTGGCTATGTTGCGGAAAGTCTCGAAGCCGTTGATGCGAGGCTCTAACGCTGGCAATGGTATCGTTGGTAACGCAGGCCTTCCTTGGTGAATGACTTGAATCTGAACCCTTGGGCCGATGAATATTCATGCGGAGTCTTGTATCATCTGACAATTTGGCGAAACCATCTTCCAAGATGTATTCCACTGTCTCGTCTTACCAACCCATAGGCACCAAGTCCTCCCAACCCTACGACCCCGAGCGTAAGGACACCCATAAGTATCCTGCCTTGCCTTTGGACAGCTCTCTCAATCTCGCTGTAGCGCTGACTCTCGAAGCTGACTCTGGTGTACTGTGTTCTCCAACCGAGACTAGGCAGGTAGACGTTGATAGTCTCTTCCATCCACTTCCTCATTTTGTAAAGTGGTGACTGAACCCCTGAGCGCATTTCTTCGTAATTCTTGAGCGCAAGGTCGTTGATCGTGGCAGCATCAGGCGTACGTTGCGCGCTGTACTCTTCCAATGCCAACTTCCTCGCTTTCGTACGCGCCTCGTTGTCAGGTACGGCAATATCATACACACCATTTTTATCAAGGATGTCGAAGAGGACTCGAACGTCCTCGAGGCCTGCATTCATACCTTGGCCATAGAAAGGAACCATGGCATGAGCTGCGTCGCCGAGGATGACAACGCTGGATTTGTAGTGATGAGGTTTGCACTTGATGGAGATGAGAGGCAGATGTGGGTTTTCGCGGAACTGCTTCAGTAGAACTGAAGGGGAGATTAAATCTGGGCAGACGCCAGGAAAGTCCCGATGAAAGAACTTCTCAAGCTTCTCCTTTGGATTATCGGAGATGGAGTCAAAGTAGGACACAGGGGCAAAGAGCGTGCAGGTGAAAGACTTGTCAAGCGAGGGTATTGCGATGAACATCAATGAGCCACCAGGCCAGATGTGCAGCCCATTGGAGTTGAGCGCAAAGTCCAAGTTCGAGACTTTGGGATCAATATGGAATTCGCACCACAGAGTGTCGATGTATTCTTGCTGGTAATTGACACGTGCAAATTTCATCAAGTGAAAGCGGGCGGCGGAGTGTGCACCATCAGCACCGATCATGAGGTCAAAGTTCACCGATATCTCTTCTGGTCGTTGTTTACCTTGCCAGAGACCCTCTTTCTGCGTGGGACTTTGCGGATGCTCGGTTTTCTGGGAGTTAGCGTGCTGCTCGAACCAAGCTGTCTTCTTGTTGAAGTCGGCACCTGTAAGCTTGTGATCGAAGTGCAATGTGACGTTGGGCATCTTCTCCAAGGCGTCTAACAGACGCTTGTTGAGATTCGCCCGGTCTACTGCTAGTATGTGCTGATGTTGTTAGCTTAGATGAATATCGAGTAAATACATTGCAAACATACCCTGCCATGTGCATCATACTGTTGAGACTCTTCGTAAAGGGCGCCATCTTTAGTTCGACCGTGGACCATTCGAGCGTGCATGGGTATGGTCTCTCTTAGCACGTCATCAAGGAGCCCTTCGGAATTCGCCTGTCGCATCGAACTAATGCCACGCTCTGATAATGCCAGGTTGATGGATTTGGTAAAGTTCAAGGGGGTAGTTGAAGGATCACGAAGGTCTACATAAAGACCACATCAGACCTTCGTGCTTGAGGTATGATACCGAGTGATGATAGCAGAGAATAAAATTAATGACCGAAGCCGTTTTACTGAAAAGCGTAGATGAATTGCAGAGTATTGCCCCTTACAAGGGAACAGAATGCGTGAACAACGCAAGACCAAGGGAAACAGAGCAGCATCAGGATCTTTTACCATACAAAAACAGAGAATGTACGTACCCGCTCGCAGCTCGTACACATGCACATCGTCGCCCCTCCTAGCTGCATAAAGAGCTGCAAGGGCGCCAACAGGTCCTGCACCCACGATAACAACTTTCTGCTCAGTCTTCTTTTCAGCCATTGTCAAAGTAAAGTTGCGAACAGCGAGAACGTGGGCAAAGTGTGGTAATAGATATAACGTGCAACATTTTCAATCCTAAGACGCTGATTCATGATGACATTTCGGGAGGCGAAGAAGGCGTAAATTCTGACTTGCGCTAATGGATCCAGCCCTACCCATTGGATCTAAATAGATTAGATAACAAGGCTTGGCAATCCTGCATCCTCAAGTTGCCTGGGATCGATCATATACTGTTGTATATCATATCGAGCTGGCATATGATCGCAAGTCCTACAGCGCGGCCAACATTCTCATGATAGTTTCTATGGAGAAGTAGGGTGCAACATCACCTCCACCTTACCCTCCTAGCACGATCATCAACATCCGCATCCAAGCCCCCAACATGGCGCCAGCTGCTGCCGAAAGCAAAAAGTGTGTCGGTGTAAACTGCCCCAACGACGCCGGAACCCTGCAGTGCCCGACATGCCTGAAGCTAGCGATCGAAAGCTCCTTCTGCTCTCAAGACTGCTTTAAACGGAGTTGGGTACGATACAACATAAACCTTCGTACTCCCATGGAGATGCACGATCTACAACACACATCACAAACTGAATCACTCGGCTGACACATTTATACTTCTATAGCCAGAACACAGAGCCATCCACAAATCCAACACCCCCCACAACCCCTTCCCCACATTCCCATTCACGGGACCCTTACGGCCTGCCTACCCCCTGTCGCCCAAACGCCCAGTGCCGGATTCGATACCGCATCCCAACTACGCCAAAGATGGCGATCCGAAATACAAGTTTGTGGGACGGAACACGATTCAGATCCTGGACAAGAAGGCGCAGAGTGGGATGCGGAAGGTGTGCAGGCTGGCGAGGGAGGTGCTCGATGTAGCGGCCCGAGAGGTCAAACCTGGTGTCACGACGGACTATATAGATGAGGTGGTACATAAGGCTTGCATTGAAAGGAATGTAGGTTCTGAGACTACATTCTTCGTTTCGTGTAGTGATAGATGGCGCTCTAACGATAACAGGCATACCCATCAACCCTGAATTACGTCCATTATCCCAAATCGGTATGCACATCCGTCAACGAAGTCATTTGCCACGGCATACCCGACCAACGCAAGCTAGTCGACGGCGACATTGTCAATCTGGACGTAACGCTCTACTACGAAGGCTACCATGGAGATCTCAACGAGACATACTACGTCGGCGCGAAAGCCCTAACAGACCCCGATACCGTCCGCGTCACAGAAACAGCGAGAGAGTGCCTCGACGCAGCGATCGCGCTCGTCAAGCCGGGCATGGCGTTCAAAGACCCCGGCACCGTGATCGAGAAGCACGCCAAGTCCAAAGGCTGCAGCGTCATCAAGACCTACTGCGGCCACGGCGTCAACTCGCTCTTCCACTGCGCGCCCAACGTGCCCCATTATGCGAAAAACAAGGCGGTGGGGATCGCGAAGCCGGGCATGACCTTTACGATCGAGCCGATGATCAGTCTGGGTAGCTACAAGGACAAGACGTGGCCGGATGACTGGACGAGCGTCACGCAGGATGGCACGAGGACGGCGCAGTTCGAGCATACGTTGCTGGTGACCGAGAAAGGTGTGGAGGTGTTGACGGCAAGGCTGGCCGATTCACCTGGTGGTGCTGTCGAGATGTCATCGAAGGTGAAGGCAGACGGAGACGGTGTAGTCAAAGGGGACGAGATCAAGTAGTCGCCATCCGGGCTTGCTGTCCGTGTGGTAGTCCTCACGAAAGAAATACTCCCCAGAATATGAACCTCATATGCTAGACTTACATTATGAAGTTGATGTAATCCATGAATATGTAGAGCGGTGCTACCTTTCACTTCGCAGCCGAGACCGTCACCCGTTCCATGTCATAATTCGCATCGTGCCAGTCGGCCGATGTACTGCCGGGTCCAGGCCTCGCGACCCACGAAGCCTCTACCAGCTCCACCGCTTGAACCCATTCACCCCTCTCCTTTACGAGGACAGCCTCTCTTTCCACCACCAAGACTTGTCTCTTGATGCGGGGGATCACGAACTGGAATCCAAGATAGTACGCGTATCCCAGAAGCAGAGAGCACAAGCCGACCGTGGGCACGATATACCATTCGACCCCGGTAGAGGACGTGGCAAATGGAGATCCAGCTGATGGCGGGATGAATGTTGCGACGAGCAGGAATGCGCAAACGATGCTGTAGAGCATGGCGGCGGTTGGACCACCCCAGGGCCGGAAGCCGGCGCTGGTCGTCCAGGCCTTACCTTCACTATAGCGGAGATAGAGGAGTCCGCTGGCTACGAGGAAGCCTACCAAGACAACGATGACGTAGGAGTAGAGCGACACCAGCACCGTGTAAGCCACATTCGGAACCCGCGAGGACGTCGCGCCAATCATGATCATGGCGAATATCCAATGGAGGAATAGCGCTGCGGAGGGACTCTGTTCTGGTGGTGGTCTTTGAGATTCTGGGATATTTGAAGGCCTCAATCGCTGCTTAAGCCACGCGTACGGCGTTGTTGTGCTGCCAGCAAAGAAAAGCGAAAACGGTAGCACGCCCTCTTTGGCAATTTCTTGCTTCACTATAGGATTAAGGCACACGTTAGCCGATCTGGGATCTTGCGAGGCAAGATACTGATTTCCCCCTACCTCTTGAGGCAGTGAATGTCATGATAACGATGTTCCCAAAGATGGACAGCGCGATGATCCCCGACATAACGCGTGGGGCTGTCTCATTGCCAAAGACTTCGCTGAAGAATAGTGTGGCCATGTCGAGGTTTCTGTCCAAACGCTGGTCTACCGAAACAGCACAGAGCTTCACATCTGTCAGCCGCTGGGGTTTGCTAAGTCTAAGTGCGGCATACGTATGCAACATTTACCAGCGTGAACATCACCCCGACAAGACTCATGGCTGCAATCGTCGATTTGGCAAAAGTCTTCTTAGGACGCGACACTTCGCTAAGGACCTGTTGGGTGGTCATCAGCCAAGTTGGAGGGTATTTCAGCTATACCACCTACATAGAATGGTTGTTCAAAGCCAGAGTAGGTGTATACAACGAACAATAGAGAGTCTGCGTAGCCAGCTGTGTCGCTTCTGGCACCTGGAAAGGACGAGTGTATGTCGAAATTAGAAGTCGCTTTGTGGGTCGTGGGATTAGTTGTTTTCCCATGCACAGCACCGTGCCCAAATGACGCGCCTGCAGATGCGGCGAACCCCATTATGATTATGGCCAACAAGACCAAGACTTTCAGTAAGGCTAGCGTATTGTTCACGACTATTCCGCCCCTCCGCCACGAAGCGTGGAGTAGGCAAGCAAAGGTAAGGCTCGCAATTGCCAAACCACGGATTGCCGAGTGGTGATCTTTAATTCCAGCAGCCTCCATCACGTAGATGCCAAAAGCGATAGCATTTCCAGACAGGTTGCCCAAGATGACATAGATGACTCCATACATGCATGTTGTCCGAACCTTTGGAGACTTGTAGATATGTTCGAGGTAATTCTTCTCTCCGCCGTTGCGTGGCACGCTTTGGAGCATGGTTTCATTCTCTCGATGCAAATCCGTTGTGTCCCTGTCGGGGACTTCAAATTTAGGGACAGACAACCCTAGCTCAAGCCAAACTAGAAGTGCAGCCATCCCTATTACAGCACCAAAGGCCCATAGTAAGAGCGAGGCGCCAACGCTGCCAGTGCTCTTCAGCACTATAGCAGGCGTCACGTATATGCCGGATCCTGCATCTCAGATTCAGTGGTTCTCTTACCCAATCATTCCTACAGCATGATTACCGATTGTCCGATTCAGAATCGTGCAAATCACTGTCACAGGGCCCAATTTCTGGGAGTCTGCGGCGGCTCGAACGAGTAGCTTGGTCGAGCCCTCCGCACCAGCTTCTGCTATTGCTTCATCGACTCGTTGTTGATCGTCTGCTTCCAAAGGCATGACGGGCAATGAGATCCGTGAAGATTCCTCCTCTTTCGAAGAAGTTGAATTTGATTTTTAGATTAGTAAAAATGAGTGCAATGTAAGGCTGAGGATGCGTTCCAAGCCTTACCAGTCTGCTGGTGGACTGACGTTAAGATTTGAGGAGAAGCCCCTTTATGATTCATCTTGCCAAGGTGACGAGGCTGAGGATGGGCGGGGATGAGACAAGGCAGCAGCATGGTGAGAGCCTCGTTCATGCTTCGTCTCAGCCAACTTGGCTTGGGCCAAAAGCAGGGGTTCCCGATGAGGAGACAGTATTGCTGCAGTTATGGCGCCACGCAATGCATCCACCAATGAAATCGAGAAGAAAGCGAGACCACTGCGGCTCAGAGATTTTTGCATCAAACACGATAAGGCTGTAGCTCTTATCAAGGCTGACTCGAGGCGTTAACTCAAGAGGTCAATGCGACCGGGGAAGGAGGTGCTTTTCTCTTTTCTCTTGACATTGTGGCTGAGTCGAGATATGTATTGTCGCAGCACCCAGGCTTCCCCAAATTACCTACAACAGTACGTTGTATTTCGATTGCGATTCGAGCGCTTGACCGTTGAGGATTCAGAGCAATGTCGTTTGGTTTCTCGGTATCAGATCTCATCATGGGATCTCAGCTCGCCTATGACATATACCAGCAATGTTTCACGAAAGCTCGGGGCGCTGGTGAGTGGTACCTTCCTCTCCTCCTCTCCTCTGTTGTAGCCTTCTCCTTCTTCACAAGACAGGACGTTCTTCCCCGCACTTTGTCACGTGATAGAATACTGCACGCTAGATCAGATAGTCCTAGTCTACGGACAACCTTTCGGCATCTTCCGCCATCTATATTTCCTCGCGTTCAATACGGTAACTAACCAACCACCTATCAACCTTCAGACGTCAAGTATTTCCAATTCGGCAGAGAGATCAACTTATTGGCTGACAGCCTGAAACGTTTGGAGAACATCGTCAACAATGCCCATTCCCAACATCCACGGCGGCCATGGCATAAAGACGCCCATCAGGTTGGCCCCAATACTTTGCAGGAAGTCACCGGCGACTTTCTGGCCACCTTGAATGAATGTCAGGCTTTGCTAGAAGATAATTCGAAATTTCGACGATCCACAGCCAACTTCGTTGATAATGTTATTTGGTGGTCCGCAACTGAAAGAGACGTTACCAGCCTCAAAGAGCGTGTCCATTTTCACGTTACGAAAATCACCTTCATCGCAAAGCCCTTCGAGACACAGCTCCTCTTAGATATCAGACGTGAACTGAAGCAATTGCGAAGAGATGTAGCCGACTTGCGAGGATTTCTGGTCCAAGATGTCCCCCCAAAGGGAGAAGTAGTGGGTGATGTGGGGAGCCCATCGTTCTCCGTTCCCGAAGATCTGAGTCTTAGATTCATGGGTGCTCTTTACGATAACAAGCCCAAAGCTTTCGAGATTCTGGGCCACCTCCCACTCAAAGAAGGCTTTGATGGTCTCGTGTTTGCGTTCGCCAACAGCACCGTCGAATTCAATCCGGGGCCTGGATTGGGACAAAACTTCCCAGAAGAGACCCAATACCTTAACTTGGTCAAGTCAAGATGGATTGCCAACAGACTTGAGGAGAGTTACTTTTATCGAGCCGCGGGTGCAGATTCTCTATGGGCCGACTACATGCGGGAGCTCAAGGACGACATACGAGATCAATTCTTGCGTTTCGATGCCGGCGATCTGATTGCGCCACCAGCCGATGCTGTAGGCCGGCTCCCAGACAGCTGCTTCTCTATTTGGGTCGTGGAAGGAACCTCGCCGCGCCCACCCGATCTTGCGGAGGAGAGGCCTTTGGAAGAGAAGATCTTGGAGCTCAGTCTTCCCAGTTCGTACGGCAATCACCAATCTGCGTTGACGGTTTTTCGGAAAAGCGAGGTCGAGCTACGCCTAGTCTCCACGACAAAAGACGAGCTCAACAAGGACTTTCACAGAGAAGAGAGCATGCATATCAATATGAACTTCACTCGACTGATCCCGGCTTACGCAAGCCCCGTGGACTCCTCAAAGCCTATCAACAATGTACTTCTGTGCACCAATCAAGGGCAAAATCAGAAGTGGCTTACTCTCAAGGAGGTTGCTGACGTTACCCGATTGCAGCAGGCCTTGACCGGATACAGGGTCTTTCACGATATGTCAAATGTTTCCTGGTCCATCGAGGGTTCATCTAAACCCCATAAGTCCGGGAAAGGACGGTTACAATTATGGCATCTGAAGCCGCTTCCCAAGATGTCATTAGAGGGGGAGACTATATCTCCCGAACTCAGTAGTCTCACCATTTCCAGCCCCCGATCACCGTCGCTTGGTGGTCATAAATTGCATCGGTATTCAAGAGGCATGTCAAGCGCAACTTTCGTAACCAAAAGTAGTAGTGTGCAGTCACCTGTCAAGGGTAGTAGTGATGATGGCATTGCACTAATACGACCTGAGCCGCCGGTTTTGGTCGTCCTCACCATGAGCGAACAACGATATGCTTTTCTCCATATACAGCGTAAGTTCGGGAATCCAAATTTGCCATTAACGTGTCTCTGACGCTGAGATAGTCGACCCAAGTATATCTCTTAAACCAGAACTATGTCTTTGCCAAAAACCAAAAAAGGCCTGCCAAAGAGTGGTCCTTGGAGGTAGTGACAAAAAGATCGAGATCCGAAGACATTGCGTAGAGCAAAGGGATGGCAGTGGCTTGCACGACTGGGACATCGCCCGCATTCGATGGCCTCGGCATGCGGAATACAGGACCTTGGAGGTAATCAAAAAAAAGTATCTTTGCCTGGATTTTCCGTCCGTACTAGGTAGAGCCTCAATCCTTGTCGTTTGTGAAACAGGGGTGCTGATCAGGTATAGAAAAGGATGAATTTATACGCGAGTTTCGCCTGCTCGAAGGACTGAGAAATCTCGACCTCAATGATTATGAGCGATGTTTAAGTGAAAAGAAATACAGGGCCAACAACCCGCAGCACATAGACGAAGCCATCGCACATAACTGGAATGGCGGAGATGATAATTCACAAGCTCACGGTCAGTCAATTCGATCACTTTTTGACGCCTCGATGGAGGAACTTTCGGCGCCTAAAGATGGACTGCAGTTTGGCGATTGCACTGGCTACCTTCCTACTAATCTCAATGAGGAGCAGGATCTGGGCAAAAACGACGTGTCTAACGGCGACGAGCGCCAAATATATAGATCAGAAGACAATTTCTCCCTGCACGAGGGCTGGGATAACAAAGACGCGACCATTGTAGCCCTGTCACAATCAAAAGAGCAAGATAATAAGATCCTTTCTAAATCCATCGTCCTGGAGAATCAGCATTGTAGCACCCCCGCCGCTATAGATCCGCCAGATTCAATACACGGATGCAGTCTCAACATACCGGATCGTAACATGCCGGATTTCAACATGCCGGATTACAATTACAACATGCCGGATTTCGACATGCCGGATTTCAACATGCCGGATTACAATTACAACATGCCGGATTTCGACATGCCGGATTTCAACATACCGGATTACAATTACAACATGCCGCAATTCGACATGCCGGATTACAACATGAATTTCAACATCCGGAAGGGCTCTCCATCGGCTATAGTCCCACAATCATCAAGCAACATAGATGATCCTACTCTGTGCAATACCCAGTCCGCATTCGATTATTCAACGTTTGTGCATATACGTGATGCAATCGAGAATGACAACGCTTCTATACATAAACCGCACCTTCTTCCGGAACGCTTACCAAACGAAAACAGCATTCTTATTGGCCCATCTGTACAGAGTGACGGCATCGACGCACATACTGAAGTCTGCACGAAAGAGGATATGTTGAAGGAAGCGCGTGTGGCAATTGTCTCGCCTAATGGAGATGACACACCTTCATGTGGTACCCTCATTCGGGAGCGACTCCCAGACGAAGACAGCACAGCTCCAGCCCATGCTGGTCATGGCCTTACAGATAAGGCGCATTCCCCTGGACCTACAGATACGAACGCAAGCAGCGGTCTGGAGGACCTGTCGACCTCATCTAGCACAAGTCTAGCGGAGGCGAACTCCAACATTCGGTTTACCTCTAGTGACAGAGTGGAACCATTGGAGCTAACAGACAGAATCAAACAGTCTCTTGAGAACATGTGTGGACGGACGATAGTATGGTGGCCTTTGAAACCGAGGCGTCAATTCTGCCCACGAGGGTTTACTCGAATATCATGGGAATGCGTACGCAAGATCGCGCTGTCGAACCTTTACGTCATCTTCTAACTCTTGCATTATTAGGAATGTGGCGACCAAATATACACTGATGTGCCTACTGCATTAGATCAAATACACAGCCAGAAGGCAACAATGATTCCCGGTGCTGCACGAGAACCAGTCTTACCCACAATGCAGCCTACAGCATCTTCACAACACTCTAAATCAGGCTCGTTAGCGCCAAGAAGCTGGCTGTTACGCTGGGGCCGATGCTTGAAAGCAAAACTATCCCATAATACAATCAGCAATTCAACACATTCTAGCGACGTCCGTGCCGCAGAGTACGAAACGTATGTCCATTGGTGTGTAAACTCCTTGAGCTTTCATACCGCTTTAGACTATGTAGTCGTTAGGAAAGGTCTTACAAAAGATCGAGACTTTATCAAGGAATTGCGCAACAAATACCGCGTATTACGGGGCTGGAGATGGTGGATTTCGTTGACGACATGTTCCAAGATTAGCTTGATAAAGGTACGTCTTTGTCTGTCCGCCATACTCTCCCCCTTCTTCTAACTTGTATGCATCAAGTTCTCCCGCCTCCAAGCCGACGCGTCGCTCGTCACTCGCCTAAGCGAGGGTATCCCCGACCAAGACGATATAGACTACGAGTATGAGCTGCGTGGCGGTACCCGCGAGGCACACATTGCCATCACAGAAGCCACGCTCCTCCACCAATTCCACAACAAATGCTGTCCTACGTCTGAAGACGGTGTTCGCGGAACCCCGAAGCGAAAGCGAAGACTAGACAAAGTTTTAGGAATCAAGGCTTACGGACTTCACGCCCAGCACGGTTTTGCCTTTTCCAAGTTCTTGGTATTCTGGCTCGTTCTGTTTCCTGGTCCCTTTGGCTTTGCGATGTGGTACCTGACAATCCATCCTTGGGATCTACAGAACGCCTTCACGCCTTTCTTCCTAGTTGTGAATACGTTGGCTCTCGTTGTTGTACTTCCCGATTGGAAAGTCACATGATGACGGAAATAGACGACGAATATGTTTCGTGAATGGGACAATACATGGCTTTGATCGGACTCTGATTTCAATGTCGGTAAGAGAATTGACCTCTTGGGATGACTGGTCCACTTTCCAGTCCGAATCAGTGTTGAATAGAAACCCTAGATGTACAATCAGCTAGACCGGGTAAATCCCCTGTTATATATACATTACTGGGGTCACCACCCCTCTTGAATTCTCACCCTCGCTATGCACAAACAGCTACAATAGCTGGTAACATCGGATGGATGCACTGACTTGCTATCCACTAAAATACATAAAATTCTTTAAGTCTCACTAAACTAAACCGTCACGCAACAGTACAACAGTATACTCCTCATCTAATCCAAACACGCAGGTCGCCTCCATCGGCTATAATATTACTACTGAACCTGCTACTCCCTATCCCCATTTCCCAATTCCAACACCAAAATCTCCTATCCCCTCTCAACTCCACCTCCAAAATCTCCCATTCCCTCTCATCCCTCCCCCAAAACCCCATCTAAGCCCCAATCCCAATCCTCATCCTCATGAAAACCCTAGATCTAAAACACCCAGTGTTGTACATGACCCGCACTCCCTTCCAACCCTCATCCCAACCCAATACCTTTGCACAGCTACAGCTACAGCTACAAGGCTTCTTTCATTTCCTTTCCTCTCCTTTCTTTTCTTTTCTTTAACATTGAACCGCGTGCGGCGTTGTCATCTACATCGTAATATAATACTCACAATTTTTCTGTTAGTTGAGGGTTGGGGTTCGGGGATGGATGCATATAGAGAGTTCTTAACAGGACCGAGACTCTAACCCTACCTTAGAATAACTACTTTAGATCTTAGGTATTGATCTTTTACTCCGCATCGACGACCTAATGCTTGACCGCGTTGTCTTCGGAAATCTGAATATGTGTCAAGTAGCGGTTTCGGGATGTTGGAGGGGACGGGGATTTTTCGGACTTTGGGGATGAGATAGGTGGAGGTGAGGCGTAGGGAGGTGTTGGGTGGAGAGGGGAGGGGAGGGGAGTGGAGGGGAGGGGAGGGGAGGGGAGGGGAGTGGGGTGGGGTGGAAGAGAAGGGTGGATGGGTGGGTGGTGTTAGATATAATGTGATGGGATGTAATGGGGTTATTGGGTTTAGAGTAAAGGGAGAGCTATGTGAGTGGATGGAGATAAGGATTGGGTGTCAAGGGATATGCTGGTGTATTAATACTCTGGGGACTTTGTTGGTATTTGGATTTTGGGGGTTCAGGGGGGTAGGTTACGTATAGCTGAGGTAGGTTTTTAAGGGTGGAATGGGTGTATTTGGTATCCAGGGGTTTATGATATCTGCAACGCGAATTCGCATTTGTGGATTAGGTGTTTGAGGTCCGTGGTCTTGTGTATGAATGTAGTGTTTTTTGTGCGGATGGATATGTAGATTGGAAAACGGTTTTGGTTTTGGTTTGGGGGATTTGTGATGGCGCGGTGTTCTCCATGTTTGAGTCGTGGTTGAATCATTGTGGGTATTGTGATGGATGCATTGGTCGATTGAGAGGGATTCAACACAACACTCCATAGTCAGATCAGGATTGCGCAGGTACTACTCTTTACCAATTTTCAGTGGTCCAGCTGGGATGGCTCAATATTCGTTCCTGGGCGGTGGATAATGTTACATATGTACAGTCGCTACTCCGGAGATTGTTCCACCGTCCTGTCTATTACGTACCCAGTGTTGTTATCGCGACGTGCAAGTGCACGGCTTAGGACACCAATAGTACCGGAGGACTCGGACGTAACCCACTTCCAGACAATTTCTTCCTCACCCTCGCATTCGCCACTGTCACGCCGTCGACCTTGGCCACAAATTTACCCTCTTTGAATACTCCTTTCTTGATCATCTGCTCAGGGACGGCGGCCATCAGCTTCAAAAGCCACTGCGTCTCGAAGTAAGGTGGATGTGTAGGTACGGGACTCGGGGTGCTGATGAAAATTCCAACACCCGCAAGGCCTGGTGGTGAAGAGTACTCTGTGATCCGTTGGGAAGCTTCTAGCTCGGCTGCGCTGGAGAGTACTGCTATTACCATGCGGAAGACGTCGAAGAGATCCAAAGTCGATCCATCCAAGCTCGCCTCAACGTTGAAGCGCCCATTGGACGCATCGAATGTGCTACTTGAGTTCTTGGGGAAGTCTGAGAGTTTTGCTGCGCTTGCTGCAGTAGGTGGGTTCACATCTTGGCTAAGAGCTTGTGTCAAATCCTTCAGGGTTGCTTCACTTGTTGCAAGGGATGGCGGCGGTGTAGTCAAGAAGAGTTCACCAACCTGCTCTCCTTGCCACCTGTAGGAATCCGATTTAGCGCTCTTCTGGAACACTCTACCGTGACAACGGATTGATACAGCTGATGTGTATTTGCGAAGGGTTGACTTACTTGAGTGTCATTATAAAGGTCTGGAAACGTCGTGAATTCATCATAAGACCGGCGGTCTGAGTGAGACCCCAAATGACAAATCGACGTTCTATAGACCCTCCCGCCGTGTTTGGTACAATGGCGATTTGGACTTCGGGATATTTCTTGAGCTTCCTAGCTCGAGCTTTTGTGGTGCCTAAGAAATCCTGCAAACCCAGGTCTACGAGGAAGCTCACGATACTCATAAGGACTGAGATGAGGGGGAGCTTGGGTCCGTCGAAGGTAGGATCGATACCGAACCGTGGATCAATAGACACCATACTTGACGAATTGGCTACCGGAGTATGCACTTTGCTAGCAGCATCTTGATAGATGACAGAGGCATTGACCGTGGCTGAGCTGAGGAAGCTGAGTCCGCACCAAAGCCAAAGAAAGACCATCATGGCTACAAACCTAGGATCCGCACCGAAGTCAAAGGCAAGTAGGAAGATATTTGTTCCGGCTCCCTTTTGTCGGTCGCTTCGTCACTTCCGAAGGATCAGTCGTGAAATGGGGGCTCGAAGATACCAGCATTCTTTGGAGCGACTGTGCGACTAGCCGACCACTATCATAATGCGGTTCTGGACGCTTATTTAACGTCAGCTCCTCCTTTCGGACATGCAGGAAGGGGTGCCTTGAGACGAGCTCAGCGGCACCCGAAGCATATTCGACCTCATCAGCTCGAAAATCTGGCATAGTAATTATTTCAGGAGAGAACAGGGAGCGCAGCTTCACGATCAATGCAGCATGCACACTCCCCTTGACTCTTCGATTCACTCTGGGTCATTTCCGCGGACGTCAGAGTATACAGTCTTTTCAACCACCCGTTGCCACTGTTCATATATTTGCCGCTGATTGTGATACTTCAGATGGTTATGGAAGGACTAAAGGTAGAATATGTTGTCGGGGTCGAGTAGAGACGACATCACGCTAGTCGCTAGTCATATCTATTAATAGAATAGCACTCTTGGCGCTCCGCGTAGTAGTAGAATTCAACATTACTCTCAAAACAGGACGATGCATGGGGCGAACTGTGGAGAAAGGAATGCCAGGGTACTTCCCTTGAGTGAAACCGCGAAGAGTGGCATGTTTCCCCGAACCCAAAAGGCACACGAGACCTCAGCTCTTCGCAGACGGCAAGCAGCGAAAGATACCTCCACAATGGTACCTCCGCGCTTGAAAGGGAGCTGAAGTAAGTACAGAGGCTCCCAGATCATTGAAACTGATGTTCACTTTATCCCACAGAGCATATTCCGCCACATTGAGTTCCTCCCACCTCAAATCTCCCCAACCATGATCGCATCCATCAGCAGCTGCGATACTTCTGTATCTAGAGGTGCAGACCGCGAAGGTGACTTCCACAAGCGACGCCAGCGATAACTGTCTGGACAAATGTCAAGATGCAGCCTGTGTGGGTGCGTCTTCAAGTATAGGCGCGAGGTCTAAGTCGACGAGGGGTGTAATCCCAAGGGCTAGAGCCACTAAGATTGCGGAAGTCTGGGTGACAGGTGTGGGAGTGGGCGCTATTGAAATTGCGTGGATTGTCAATGGCCGTTGGCTTACTCGGCGGAAGAAATATCTAAAAGATGGCAGCGCATGAGGCATTACACTGGACGAGGAGGAGAGTAAATCAACAGATGGATCGCTGCGGGAAATGCGTGAATAACGTGGTGGCTCGTCGGAAGTAGGGGAGTGTCGGAAGGGCTGGCGCTCTATAGTATGTATGTTCTGAATCTCCTAACTTGGTATGAATCTCTTACTCTACATTCGCGCTGCAGAAGAATTTCTTACACCTTACATAATTATGACGCAAGAGTGCATAGGAATTTGGGATCGCATTGCTTACTATGGCGAACATTCAAATGAACCTTTTCATGCTTGTCGACATCAAGTCTAATTGCGCTCTTTCCGTGCTTTCATCACCAGCCTGACCACCAACATCATGATAGATATTTCACACCTGCAATCGCACCCTATGCCAGTTGCACAAACCTCACTCCTGATGTCTCGGCCCTTTACCACCCCTTCCAAAAGCTTATCAATTTACAAGCACCAAAAGCCTTCTCATGCCCCACAACCAAATTCCCAGAACAAATCCCAAGAACGAACCTGCAAACTCAAACCTCTCGCCATCAAAGTCGACGATGAGCTCCACGGCAACGTTTCAGGCTTCCTCCACATCCCCCAGCACTATCGCCATACAAAAGCCACAGCCCGCGAAAAGACCGCCGCAATCTTACTCTCTGGCTCCAGCGGAGGCGTGCTCGGCCCCTCCTCCATATATCCATCCATAGCAGACAAATTGGCTAGCCTCCCCAACGGCATTCCAGTCCTACGTCTAGACTACCGCTACCCAGGCATGAACAAGTACTGCGTCGCCGACGTGCAAGCCGCGATGAAGTATCTAGAAACTCGCGACGCCATCTCACGCTTCGTACTCGTAGGCTGGTCGTTTGGCGGTGCACCCGTCTTTACGCTTGGAGGCAGCGACAAGAGAGTCGTGGCTTGTGCGGCCGTGGCGAGTCAGACGGCTGGTACGAACGGGATTGGGCGTATGGCGCCTAAGCCTGTATTGCTGATGCATGGGACTGGGGATCGGAGGTTGGGGTCTTCGTGCTCGCGGCGGTTATTTGAGTTGTATGGTCGGAGGGGGGAGAGGGAGTTGAAGTTGTTTGAGGGGGATGGTCATTCGTTGAGGAAGAATGCGGGGGGGGGGCTGGGAAGATGTTGTGTGCTTTTGTGTTGAGGTTTGCTGGGGTGGAGAAGAGGAGGGTTGTGCGGAGGAAGTTGGTGAGAGATGATGATAGCGTGTATCTGATGAAGAAAGGGGGCGAGTTGAAAGAGAAAGGAAAAAGTGTAGTGAATCATGGGCGTCGGTGCTCTGCGAAGTTATTGGACCCAATTGCTGCAGGATGATCAGTTGACCTCAGAAGTTTCCCAGAGCGAACAACATTCTCGTAAGGAAAGCTGCGGTTTGACTGGCACGACTGGTAACCCTACTTAGCCTTGCTGAATACACATACGAAGCGACCACCACGCAAATATCGCCGCTACGATACCAAAAACAGCCTTCACGCATCTACCCTAGCCAAAACTGGCAGGACTCATTGTATGTATAAAAACCCTACTCTGACCAAGTATACTCACTGTCGCCGAATTGGCGATCAGACCCCTGCATACGCAATAACATATCTCAATAGTGTCTCAATCTAGAGCCAACCCTCGAAGATGACCGATCCTTCACCACAACATCTACCAATGAGTGGTACCACGGCACCTTTGATAATCGCAAACAAATATCTGAATACAATTGAGGAAGTATCTCTGTCAACATACGGCACCCAACCGCTGAAGCTCAAACTCAAGAGATCCAAGTGTAATGGTTTTGCGTGATGAGAGTGTCCTTGATGTTTGCGGTAAGTGGGGGCATCGATGGTTGATGGTGGGTTAGATGGAGGTAGGATCGAGATGGGAGACTGATAAGCTCCCCGTTGCTCTATTGAGTACTGTAAAGGAAAGGGTAGGGAGGCTGATCCTGAGTGTAGGTCCCATTCTGATCGTCAAAATCAAGACCTATTCCTAATCTGAAGGGAGGAATGGATCATGGCTAAGACTATGGTTTTCAAGCTCGTGTTGACCCCTTGCACAGACGCCCAGCCGGTATAAATTCATGCTATGGATAACATCCATTCCAACCCCCAATCCGAACATCCAACATACACAACCTCAACCCTCCCCCCCCCCCGCGGCTCACATACGCCACGACGGCATTTACGACACAAAGACTTGCTCCATTCTGCGCTGAATACCCGCACGCACGAGGAGAACTCTACCCTTCTAAACGAGTATGAAGTCATGGTGATCACCGAGCACAGTCCTTACGATAGCCAACCACATGATATAAAGCCGTCGTTCACGAACCGTCAATTCTTCGCCAAACAATAGTAAGGAACGTTCTTTGGGAAACAGAGCTGCGGTGTTAGACAAGGACCTTTTCCCTTACCCTAGTAGCATACATCCATGGTAATTTTATCTGGATCACGATCGTCTATTCCCGTTCATACAGCATGAGCTCTCTCCCATCTCTCATCTCTCACTTATCCCCTACTGATATGCCTGTAAGTCCCACCCCTCTACCTCACTCAATAGCAAATATCCCAATAAATGTCGGCCTACGAATCGTACATTTCTGCACTGATGATTTTGCGGAAATTACTTGCCTTTGGTACGATCTCACACAAGGACGCGTGTTGTGGCTGTGATGGAGTGAATAGAAGTGAGGAGCTGACTGGATTGATATTAGGGAGGGGAAGTAGGGGGAACGCTGGTATGAAAGAGTGGTTGATGTTTTGCATGCTTGGTACTAGTAATGGTGGCAGCGATCTGGAGGAGGATCTGCGATGACCAATAGGATTCGATTTAATCTGGGCGAAGGTTGATATTGGCTAAAAGTACCCGAGGCGGGGCCGTAACCTGCAACAGGGGCGAGATTATGTCGTTAATCTACGTCCGTTTCAAATCCTAAGTATGTATAGTGTACGAGCTCGGCTGCACGATCGGTCATTGAATCCTTCCGTGCACCATCAGATTCCGCATTACAAAGCGTAAACCCACATTCAGCACTTCTGTCTTTGCAGATGATACCCGTTGAACAATTCATCAGCAGTGGTCACCAATCGACATCCACAAGCGTCACAAAAAGTAGTGCACCCAGGATGACGGGCCCCGTTCCCACCTACCGCTTCCAAGACGGCCGCCGCTACAATGCCTATGATGAAGAGACCTACTACCTCCCCAACGACGAAGCCGAGACCAGCAGACTAGGTCCGTCGTTTACCCCCTATCAATAACGAGTTAGAGGGTAATAGTTTCGGCAAGATCTCCAGCATGAAGTCTGGCGCCTCTCTCTAAACGGTGTTCTGCATATCGCCCCTCTTGCCCGCCCCGTGCAAAGAGTTTTAGATGTAGGCACAGGCACTGGCATCTGGGCTATCGAATTCGCAAAGACCAGTCCCACAGCGCGAGTCATCGGCACAGATCTCTCAGCTATCCAGCCGGTGGATGGACCTCCAAATTGTGATTTCATCGTTGCGAACGCGGAAGAGGATTGGACTTTCGACGAATCATTCGACTACATCCATTCCAGGTTATTGTACTTTGGCATGCGTGACTGGCCAAGGTACTTCCAGCGCTGCTTCCAAAATCTGAAACCAGGTGGCTGGGTTGAAGCGCAGGAGTGTCAATTTCCCGGGTTTGACGAAAGCTGTTCTGGCGCAGAGGACCAATCCGCCTACGTTCGTTGGTCGGAGCATGTTGCGCAGGCGCTTAGCAAAGGTGGCATCGATCCGGCCCCTGGCAAAAGCTTCTCCTATCTTTTGCAGGATCAAGGCTTTGTAAATGTCGAGAAGAGAGTGATCAAATGGCCTGCATCGGCCTGGTCAGAAGAGCCGGTACAAAAGGAAATCGGAAGACTAACGAAGCCAAACGTCAACAAGGCGCTGGACGGGGTTAGCAGGCTGTTATTCACGAAGAAGCTAGGCTGGGAGATGGAGGAGGTTGAAGCCATGATCTTGCGGGTGAGGGCCGAACTTGATGACCCGCATAAGAAGCCTTATACGTTGATGTGAGATTTTCCCAGCCATGAGATGTTTTCCATGAGAACTGTTCTAACCACGGCTACGCATAGGACGGTGCACTGTGCGCAGAAACCTGTCGAATGATATCCTCTATACAAAGAGACTTGACTGAGATAAACATGAGTAAATTCATTCGAAGCCGTATTGGAGTGAGTACGAACATCAAGGCATCGTAGCATAGACGGCCTCTGTAGATTATCTCTGAGCTTTCCTCAATCTTCTGCCTCGGTCACACCCTTTGAGATTCCGAGTCTTCCTTGGTAGATTGAGATACGTATGGCGATGTAGGCCATCGAGATAATGGTTCGCACGCTGTCCAAATAGAGATGACGAGAATTAATCCCCAATTGGCAACAGTGAGACCAGCTACAAAAGACCGTGGCTCAACAGATCATTCCTTGCGCCCAGTCTGCGAAGTCAATATGACTCCTATCGATCTCAAGCACAGAAAAACCCCTGTCGACCAGCTTTCTTGATATCTGTTGGCTTGAACATCGAAGGTACCAATGCAAGTCGAATAGCAAGGTCGAACATCATCCTAGCCGGACGTATGTACCTCCCATCCGGCCGCTCCACCTCCCACACGCAAGGGCCAAGGTAGTTATGCCATGCTCGAAGACCATAAAGCTTTACCGCCTCTCGCCGTCGTTCAATGATATTTCCGTACCCTCGTCCGTCGCAAGTCAAAACATGTCTCTGCCCTTCTCTATTCTCTTCGACATATCGGCATGAGATAGCAAATTCCGCTTTGGCGTCGTCATTATGCTTAATAGAGCAATCAAGAATAGTATTGATCGACCGCGTGGAAAACACCACGTCGAGCTGGGAAAGACGCACACCTTTCTTCACTTTCTCGATCATATGATACATCTCAAGCACTGCGTGCTGCCCCTGGTTTGGATGCATAAGTGCAGTCTCGTCCGACTCGAGCGCGAAGTGTACAGTAAGGTGACTGAGGTTTTCGAACCCTGCTAGAGTACGGATAATCATCTGACCCAGAAACGGCCATAAGAGGATATTTTTGACAGGAAGTCTTCGCCTCGTAGCTACCGACTCTTGATACTCACGGTCCCAGCCGGGGCTATAGCCATGGAAAGGTCCCAGACCAATGACGATTTTGGATAGTGTGGGACAATACCGATTCAAAATTTCTAAAACAAGACGTGAACTACTGCGGCAGATGTTCTCCGTCACCGCATTGTCATCGGGCAAAAGCTCGAAACAATCGAAGGACTTTTCCGCATTCAACAAATGCTCAATGCTAACGGATCCTTGGAGGTTCGTGCGGGGAACACCATGCATCTTCAATGTCTTGAAATTGTCCCGGTAACAGAAAGTCACCGTCATTGGATCATAATACTCTGGGCAAATCTCCATGACCAGCTCATCAACTTTGACGTGTAGAGGCTTGAATCGATAGGGACTAGCTAGAGCACGACAGGTTCGGGAGACTTGCGAGAAGGCTCGAAGCCCATCGACTGAGCGTACATGAAGCTCCTCTAAAATTAGCTCAAGGATCTCGGGCGCAAGGCACTCCAAAATTGACAGTCTCTTATCGGCGGAAAGCTGGCAGAGAAGGTAATCCATCCAAGAAGTGGTCATCCTGATCTTCGTCTTCGGTCTTTTCAAAGGATCTCTCAGGTAAGAAGACGGGCATAATGGATTCATTGCTACCCCAGCTTGATCTACAAGGGTATAGCACGTATACCTACCAGAGCGAGATAAGAGGAGTATGACCCTGAACCGAAGTAGACACTGTAACGCATTGATCGCTCAATGAAAGAGTGAGCACCAAGTCGGACGCTCAGAGACAAGTCAGTGTGTAGAAGATATGTATCCTAGAGATCCGCTACAGGGACAGGTGGCTGTGCATAGGTGGCAGAGCATAGGCAGCCGGCTTGCCGAATATCCTATGGAAAGCTTGTCTGGCGGGGGAAATTTAGTACATTACTCAGAGACTCTGATCACCTGAAAGTAGTGTCATGATTAGAGCATACACAAGGTTGCCAAAATGACAGTTGTGATAGTTCTGAATTTGAGACACGGATGGCAGAGAGACCTCACTTAGCGTGTGTAAAACTAACGAACTTCCTTGGCACCAAGGATGCAAGAGTGTGACTGTCTTGCACACGCTAAACGTTCTTAGGTATAGGTACTCACGCGGGTCGTAAAAAAGCCGGAACATTCAGAAATCTAGTGGCACCAAAATCCTTGGCTTGCCTTAGCCAGTGGCTTGGCAACCATCGCAAGGTCGCCAGCCAATCGACAGATAGCCTCTGGCAACTGACACTTTGTACAGATACAAGAGTACGCTGGAGCTTACAGGCTATTCCCCGCTCCTTCCCAAGTAACATCATGTTTACAGGCCACTCCAACGAACGCTCTGAAAGCGAGCCCTACGTGCAGACCAGCTCGCCTGGTCGCCTCACTCCAACCGAAGAAGCAACGCTGTATGAAGTGCTCTGCCGGCTTATAGACGCCGATCCTTACTCAGCGAGCAAGGACTCAGCACAATATATGAGTCGTCGAATGTACATTCCAGAGTAGAACATACGTCTACCGATCCTCCCCCTCTTTCGCAGTGGGAAGAAGCTATACATACTCGCACTTGTGTATGGTTCCATTCCTGGGAGGGCCCGCAATACAAAAGGGCGTCAAGAAATGACGGTGAACCTACCCTTATCTCAAAGTCGTCCTCCAAAGCGCCGATAGTCCTTGTTTCCCTTTTTCTGAACTACTGGGCTTCCGAAGTCATGATCAGCGACTCTAAGAGCCCACCTCTCCCGATATTACGAACAAAGAAACGGTGGTGCACGGGCGGGCAACCGGACTCAGCCCAACAGATAGGCTGCTTCACGAGATATACAGCGTGCAGGCTTCGCATCGCAGAAGGCACATTGTTTTGCGTTAAGATGTTACCCTCTAAAGGATATAGCAGCAGGTCAATTCCGACTCATGATCCTAGGACGTCCGTATCCTTTGGCATTCTTCGAGAGTGTCTACACCGTCTCCTGTTGCTTGGAAAAGTCTATATATTAACGGCACAGAGAAAGAAGCCGCAAATTTTAGGAGCGCTTGCTGGACCTACCAGCGAGCTGTCCTTGTGCGCCTGCTGTTTTATAAGCGCAACGAGCATTAGTGCATCGTACATGCGCCTATGATTTCATTACGAGAGTCCCAGGCATTCCTCCGCATGAAATCCTGACCACTAGAGACTTGATAGCCATTTGGGGATGCTCTATATGCCCACTTTCCCTGGATCCGATTTCCTGGTTGTTTCTGCGGGTACCCTCGTGTCCTGGCTGCGTGTATATCTCAGGGGTTTGCGTGGCCAAGCAATTTTACACGCATGTTGCCTTAGCGGTACTTTACGTTCATGCCTCCAATGGCGCTTCGCACTGCGCTTTGCATCTATTTTGGTCATGCCTGAAAGCGCCCGCTTAAAGCTTCCAGTTGCAGTGGGTTCAATCACAGCAAAGTATAAAGTACAGTGACATTGAACACACATCTATCGCCGCATTCAGATTGTTCGCTCCATAAGCCTCAGCTAGTACACTCAACCCAACTGACTAAACGCCGAACATACTTGTCAAAGATTCAAGCAGCATCCAAAAACAGACGGCGAAATCACGGTTGTAGCCACTCATCATCATGACCGGCCCTGTATCTCGTTTGACATTCTACTTCCTCGCTGCGTTGTCGGCCTACCTTAGCAACGCTGCTCCCAGCGTGACAGAGACGACCACGACGCCCACATGTACGAAACCAACTGGCCTAGCGAATACCTTCGTTCCTGCTCCCCCAGCCATCAATCCCAGTTTTCGATTCAAGCCTGCGTTCGCGGACGCCCATACTCTCTTCCTTATCGACAACCTCTCAACAAGCTTCTCCGAAGCCTCCATCGGCACCCTTTGTCTCGAGACATGCGTGGCGTACCAAGGTAACGGTACCACTGGACCTTGTCTGAGTTTCAATGTGAATTATGGAAAGCCGGTGAACGGCACGGGACCGGCGCAGTTCTACTGCACAGGTTTTGATGCCTTTGTCGCCAGAGATGGGAGTGATATTGAAAGGGTTGACATTCCCGGAAGCTACATGTTCCCAATCAACGTCAATCGCGTGTGCAGTGGGTCGTATAGGGCGTATTAGGGTGGCATAGAGGGCCAACTTCGAAGAGCGTGGCTCATGATGAGATGAGTGCATGTGAGCCGGCGAACGTTTACATCCGTTCCAGAGTTCTGCATGTGGGAGGGTTTTACATTTGTCTCAACAGTCAGACGCTGCTCTAGCTGGGATTGCAGTATTTTCCTATCAAAGAAGCCCGGGGGACAACTCGTTCTCACCCACTTTGATTGCTTTGATAACTCCACTGCGTTTCATCAGTTTCAATTTGACTTTTGCAAGATGATCGGCGTATTTACGTTTGTCATATCCAGATCAAGTTGGAGGAGTGTTCCTGATTTGCGCGCATCTACATACTCCGAACTATAGGAATTTTCACCCGCAAATCCCGCCTCTTTATGCCTGGATGCGGCAGAACATCCCACGGGGTCCTTTACCATGTGTCAAAAAGTCAGTCCTGGCACCGCCACGATACCGGGGTCTTTCAGCAATAGAGCCGTCTATCCAGTCACTCGCTCTCGTCTCAGATTTGGTAAGCATTTGCAGTCTGAATGAGTATAATTGTCAGTTGGGAACCGAAAGCCACTGAGCCGATGACTGAACATCAATCAGAATGCACGTTGATGGTACCAGAGGTGGAGATAACAGATTGGGTCGCAAAAACATGGTCGATGCATGACCAACGTTAGCTACGTTGTCGGAGCTTTATTCTGAGAGGTAGAGGGGTGTAAACGTAATATCTTCCTTGCCAAGAGCTCCCACCCTAACATGTTAGCGACCTTTTGCGACCCTCATACTGAAGATTGGTTTTCTAATTGTTAGCTAGAAGCCTGAAAAGGCTAATCAGATTAGCTAACGCTTTAGACACCAGAGACGGCAGAGAGCTCATTGTCAGCCTCACCAATTGCAGTCGACGTCGTTGTAACAACAACAATCCTGTCACTAACAACATGGACGCTAAGATCTTCAGCACTTGGATTAGACTGCGAAAGAGGTATTCCCACCGGAACATGCCACCTCCCAAATCCAAGACTTGGGCAAGCTTCGCAGTCAAAACTCGAATATATACTCCAAAGGTCCGAAGGATAATCGTTCACTGCCTCGAGGCCAATACTTAGGTCTTCATTCCTCGAGAGCACGTCATACCGCTTTCAACTTTCATGGCGAAGCCGCTTGGCCCGCCTCCGACAGGAGGCGACCGGAGCAAAGTACCTCTGATCATAGGCTTCTCTTCCGCAATGACAATCCTATCATTGCTATGCACCGTCACTAGACTGTACACTCGAATTCACGTTACGCGCGACCCAGGCATAGACGATGTAATCATTGCATTTTCTGAGGTGCGAGCCAAATGCTCTTTAAGTTGACGCCCCTATATATAACACACTCACAGCGTCTTAGGTTCTATCAATATTCCACTTCGCTTTCATAGCCAAAGCGACCACCTACGGTCTCGGCCGTCATGTCTATTATTTACAGCGACAGCGATTGCTTCAAGCTGTCAAATGGAACTTCATCAGCAATCCCTTCGGGATCATAGGCGTTGCACTACCCCGACTAGCCATCGCCATGTTCATAGCTCGCGTGGTCGGACCAAATCACCGGCGGGAGGTGTGGATCCTCTATTGTCTCACCATCTCAATCATTGTTGCCAGTGCAATCTCTGCAATTCTATTGTTCGCTCGATGCAACCCGCCCTCGACCGCTTGGGATCCTAAACCGACAAGTGTGTGTTGGAACCCGAAACATATAGAGAAGTATTCCATATTCGTTGGCGGTAAGTGTCATTTCTTCTTCGTAGAAGAGTAACGCTTCAAGCGACTGCATAATGATAAGTACTGCACAGCATACTCCGCCTTTGCCGACTTCGTACTCGCATTCTATCCTGTCAGCATAATCTCGAAATTGCAGATGTCAGTGAAACGAAAAGTCGACATCTCCATCATCATGAGCCTAGGCCTCATGTGAGTCTCCCGTACCATCCGAGCTTCCTCAATCTGCAAATTCTTACATCGATACCGCACGGTATCAGTGCTTGCGTATGCGCAATCATCCGCACAACGAAATTTCCCCAGTTAGCCAACCTTTCAGATTTAACATGTGAGCTATGCACCCCTGCAATCATCCCATAACAATACGACCAATGCAACTAAACGACATCCCAGGGTTCGGTGTCCCCATCGTCATCACCACCATGTAAGGCCACAACCCAGTTTAAGTGACATAAGTACACCCCACTAACAACACTCTCCTCCCCCCAGCGCTGAAATCAACGTCCTAATAATCTGCGCCTGCATCCCCACCTGCCTTCCCCTGATCCAGCAATTCACAGGCCGCAAAGACGGCGTCTCTAAGTCCAGATCTTCGAACCACAAAGACAGCCACAAGCAGCCGCCCGCTGGCTCTTCATGGCAAGCTTTGCCTGCGGATCCAGATCTGGAATTGATGAAGAAGGATCAGGGGGAGACGGTAGATACGTCCGTTTCGCGAAGCAACGAAGTGGTGAGGGGCCAGTTACCTACGAGGGGGATCCGTACGACTACCGAGATGCAGACGCAGTGGGAGGCTGTCTAGTGAGAGAGAGGTGGAAATGAGGTGATTGGAAAGGGGGTTCGTAGGCGATCATCATGTTTACAGCTGAGGATAGAAAATGGTCGCTGTTTATGATCACGAATTGGGTAAAATGTATTGCTGTATTCCTGGAGGTGGAGGGTAGAAGCATGCCCCTCTAGGTCGATGGCATCAATAGGTGAGCCGTTGTACTATTAGTAGCTTGTGGATTGGCAAGGGGAGTTGCAGTGTAAGAAAGTGTGCAGATGTTCATTCGGCTTCTTGAGCTCGCTGGGATGCATGGATGTCTGTACGAATCATGTATGTACATGACGCATAACAGTACGAAATCTAGGATGGGTGAGACGAGGGATCTCATGTTTTCAGTTTCAGCAAAGGGCCATGTAGGGGGAGGATGAGCTGGACCAAGACATAAATGCCGACTCTGCGCGAGCTCAACGAACTGGGACGGCATACAAGTTTAATGTAGGTATGTTGTATAGATCCGAGGAGTGAGGCCTACTAAGGCTATTCGTTCTAAGTAGAATCAGGCTAGGATGGTTCTATAAATAATTGAACGACTTGGCCAATCAAATCGATCACGTTCTTGGCATTACCAATGCAGACAATCGAAGAATATAGAGAAATCTTGCTGCTTAAGAGCAGAGTGCTTCAACAAGGAACGCACGTTATATCCTACCCAGTCCTACAGCTGCGCTCCCAAGACAAGCAATCATGTCGCTAGGTCCAGATGGCGCAGGCCTGAACCCGGAGAATGCGGAGAACTTTGAGGACGTATGCAAGCTCGCGTCAGAGTCTCGCTGTCTACACTAATATTAGAGCAGATGGAGAAGCAGTTCGCTGTCAAAGGTCCGTTGGCCGTCGATCCCACTCGCTCTTTGAGGTCGTCCTTCTCGGAACTCGGTCAGTCGACTGACGGTGTCCGTCAAAGCTGTACAGCACATGACAACATACTGGGCCATACTTGAAAAGATGAAGGGCTCGAGTCTACGATTGACGAAGATGGACGATGAGATTCATGAGCATTTCAAGCGAGAATTCCCAGAGTTCGATCCAAGGGAAACGATTGATGAGGACAAGATGAAGAGCAAGGAAGGGAAGGAGAGATGGCGAAATTTCATGATGGCTTATGAGAAAACCGTGGATGATTACAACTTTGGCACCATGCTGAGGGCGAATCCCAAGTTTGAATATGGAGAGAAGGAGACAATCTTCGGTTGGAAAAATATTTAGTCTTCTTCATGGCCTAGCTAACAGCGGATGTGCAGCGATGAGGATGCAATTTTATGCCGTAGAGATCGCGAGGTAGGGAGCCGATAATCCAGATCTGCTCAGATGGCTGATTGGTTACAGGAATCGAGAAGGATTGAACGACTGGGTCTACGAACAAGCGCACTCCATCGGAGACGATAAAGGGCCTTGAGCTAGGTCACTGACAATTCTCACGAAATCTCAATGACACGACTGGCGCAGAATATACATACACGTCACTGAAGAACAACGAATCCCTCTGCCTGATCCTTGGCTTTAGGTCAAGAGCTCACTCGAACATCGGACAAGTCCTACGATTTTGCATCCGTCTTCGCTGGGTGCGATCGATTCTTGTCACTCAGGCCTGTCTCGGATACAGCGTAGAGTTACTACATTGGGCGAGTGAGCAAGACAGTTGCCTCATTGCGCCAGAATTTCTCGTCTCTTCGCCGCCTCAGACATCGGGTTACACGCGGCGCAATCTCTATTCAATCTCGCCTTGAGACCATACACATCATTGGAAACAGAGACGTGATCAGGGGCCGTTGCGCACGTATTCTACAATTTTCCTCAGATGCCGACCTGATGTGGCAAAGAAGGACCAATTCCTATGGTCACGTTTTTTTCTTCTCTATCCCTGTACGAAAGTATCATTCTCATTGTCATTCTACATTCACATAGTATTTGATATAAATTGAGAAGGGTTTCTATATAAATGATGAGACTTTGAGGAGTGGTTGGATACTCGCGCTAAAAGAACAATATCAAGGAATTTTGTCACACAATATTACCTTCCCGAGCACAAGGCATTGTTAGGTACGCAAGCAAACGTCATGCCTTCACTGCCTTACTATTATAGTATTTTCCTCTTGTAGGCTTGCCCACCAAACTGAACCTCACAGCTCCACTACCAAAGTCATGTATTTTCTTATCGCATGTTATATTTTACTGCCTCTTGGAGCAACATTCAATTCGCTACTTTGCATCTTTACTAATGGAAGACTTAACAGAGTCGAAGAGAGGAGTTATGGAGTGCGACGTCGAACATCTCGAAGACCCAGAGAGGAACGATGATGACCAACAGAGGATTCAGACGAGCCCACTCTCCCTCTTGAATTTCACATTAAGATCACATCTCCCAACCTTGCTGATCGGCCTCGTCCTCTCTACCGCATCGGGGATTGTGATACCAGCATTTGCAGTATTGCTCGGGAAAATCTTCGAATTATTCACAACATTCGGCGAAGGTCAGATCAGCGGGCCTGATCTGGTGAAGAAAGTATCGAAATATGGAATTGCACTGGCTGGGCTGGGTTCCGGCAGCGGCTTACTCAATGATTTCTATCTTGGAGTCTGGTTGATCTTTGGGGAGCTTCAGGCGAAAAGCGTGCGGGAGAAATTATTTGCGAGCATGCTGGGGAAAAGCATGGAATGGTATGACATGCGAAGGTTCGGCATTGAAACATCGATCTCGCGACAACAAACGTATATAACTGTTCACTTCCTGTGAAATGCGTTCGCTGACCTCTGCAGACAAATACGGGAGCTTCAGCTGGCGACTTCGCAACTCCTCGGTTCTATGATACAGTATACGGTCACTATCTGCACAGCTCTTGGTCTGGCGTTCTATTATTCCTGGAGCTTGACCCTCATGACCCTGGTCACTGTACCAATCTCCGCTTTCGTCCTTGCCTGGATATCCAAGCGACTTGGACCGAGCATTAGTTCCCAAAATGTGGAAACCACGAATGCTTCCAACATCGCAAGCAAGGCAATTTCAGCGATAGATACAGTCAAATGCTTGAATGGACAGGATGCCGAAAAGTGGCAGTACGCGAAATGCGTTGCAAAAGCGGCTCACTATTTCCTGATAGAAGCACAAATCGAAGCCGCACAGGCCGGCTTTACCTGTCTCGTCATCAGGGGAATGTTCGTACAAGGCTTCTGGTGGGGCAGTCATCTAGTTACTACGGGTCAGAGAAATCCTGGCGAGATCATGACAGCATTCTGGGCATGTCTGATGGCCATGGAAACGTTCCAGCAAATTTTGCCAGACCTTAATCTCCTTGCAAAGGGGAAACGAGCTGGAGCCACATTGAAGGCTATGATGATACAGATAGAGAAAGGAAAGGAAATCTCGAAGATGGTCGGCGGGACATTCCCACTGCACTGCGACGGTCAAATCGAAATCAGCAATGTATCGTTCTTCTATCCTTCACGGCCAGACCAGCCTGCCCTCAAGAATGCAAGTTTCTTGTTTCCAGCTGGCGAAACTACCTTCGTCGTCGGGAGAAGCGGCTCTGGGAAAAGCACTCTAGGAAATCTCCTATTGCGATTTTACGACGTAAATTCCGGCGACGTGCTGATTGACGGCCACCATATACAATCTCTTGACATCGGATGGCTTCGGGAAAACGTCACTCTAGTTCAACAACAAAGTGTGCTTTTCGACGAGACACTTTTCAAAAACATTGCACTGGGGAGGCAAGATCACAGCACGTTGAGGAAACAGGAAATGAAGGATTCAATTGATATGACTCTACTGCAGTATACTATCAGTGGTCTTCCCAAAGGGTTGGACACCATGGTCGGGCGCGATGGTAATGCCCTTAGTGGCGGACAGAAGCAAAGAGTGGCCCTCACCAGAGCGCGCCTACGCAATACCCCTATCTTGATCCTCGACGAAGCTACAAGTGCTCTAGATCACATCAGCAATTCAATAGTCATGAAGGCCATCCGGACATGGCGTCAGGGCAAGACTACGATCATCATCACTCACGACATGTCACAAGTACAGGATGAGGATTACGCATACGTGCTGGAAGAAGGAGCCATTGTTCAGGATGGCTTTAGGGGGAGTCTTGAAAAACACGATCGAGGACCTTTCCAGCAGAACAGTGCATCCACTTTTGACCAATCTCTATTGTCTCCAATATCTTCGGCCAGACTACAAATGGGACAATCTAGCGATCGCCACGCACAATCGATCACCAGGACTATCAAAGCGCCAGGCGAATTGTTCGATATAGTCCAAGACACAAGAAGCACAATGTCGGGTATGCTAAGTCCATTCTTCGAGGGAGCACGCTCTCCACGATTTGCCCAGCGCTTTGTATCCCAGCTGTCCCCTCGTACCTTTCCTTTGCATCGAGGCTCATTACTTCAATCTCCCACAACAAGAAATGTGCAGCAAGAGGGTCAGCCGACTGTTCAGGTACCAGAGAAGGTAAAACTTGCTGGTCCTCGGGAGATGAGAGACATGGCGCCCACCCAGATGCAGTCTATCGAAGCTGCAGTGATGCACCAAGAAATGACTTCACAAACAGGCAAATTCGCTAGTTCGAGGCCTCTTTCAATGGCTTCTGTGGTGGCTGCAAGGACGCTCAAGCAAAAAAGCCGTGCGACTAAGGCAGAGAGGGAGGACCAAGTCGCGCCACTCAAGAAGATCCTGATGACCATTTGGCCCACTTTGATTTGGCGAGATCGGTTCATCTTCTTAGTCGCCTTCACAGCCGCCACTATCCACGCAGCAGCAACACCAGTGTTCTCTTTCATCTTCGCCAAATTACTCGCAACCTTCTACCTCGCCGATAAGAGTCAGAGCGCTCACCAGGCCCTCATTTGGTCATTGTCTGTTCTCGGCGTAGCATTCGTGGACTCGATCGCTACATACATCATGCACTATCTCCTCGAATACTGCGGCCAAGTCTGGATAGACTCCATACGTTCGGAGGCCTTTAAGCGGATTCTCGATCAACCACGATCTTGGTTCGACAGCGACGAGAACAGCCCCATCAGCCTAACAGGATGCCTCGAGCGCAATGCCGAGGAGATGAGGAATCTTCTGGGCCGTTTCGCAGGCCCCGTGTATGTTGCAATGATAATGACATTCATGGCAGTCATTTGGAGTCTGGCCATATCGTGGAAACTTACTCTTGTCGGTCTTGCTACGGGCCCATATATTTACATTGTCACACGTGCTTTCGAAACAGTCTCCGGACGCTGGGAAAACAGAAGCAATATAGCAGGCTCTTCTGCAGCCAATGTGTTCATCGAAACAATGGGCAGCATACGCACCGTTCGGGCGCTGACGCTCGAACCCTACTTCAGCAAGAAGTACGCCAAAGCCGTCTCCCATGCCCTGAAAGTCGGGCTCAAACGCTCAGTATACTCCGGCATCTTCTTCGGCCTCATGGACAGCGGCGTCATCTTCATCACGGCGCTGATATTCTACTACGGATCGGTGCTAGTCTCGTCCCAGCAGTCCAGCACGACCGACATCATCACCGTCATCACAATGCTCCTCTTCACCTTCACCACAGCAAACCAGATCGTATCGATAACACCCCAGATCAACTCCGCCCGGAGCACAGCAACCCAACTCCTCCGACTCGCCCACCTCCCCCACAAAACCTCCCACGAGCACACCGGCCACACCCACCTCCAAACCCCCGGCCCCATCGTCTTCAAGAACACATCCGTCACCTACCCGACCCGCCCCACAGTCCCCATCCTCTCATCCCTCAACCTCACCCTCTTACCCAACACGACAACCGCCCTCGTCGGCGCCTCCGGATCCGGCAAATCAACAATTGCCTCCCTACTCCTAAACCTCCACCCCCCCACAACCGGCACCATAACATTCTCAACCCACCCCCTCTCTACCCTCCACACCCCCTCCCTCCGCACCCTCATCGCCCTCGTCCCCCAATCCCCCACCATCTTCCCCGCCACCATCGCCCAAAACATCGCCTACGCCCTCCCCGAACACTCCCCCCTCGCCTCCTTCGCCAACATCAAAGCCGCCGCCACAGCAGCCGGTCTCCACGACTTCATCCGCACACTCCCCTCCGCCTACGCCACCCTCATCGGCGACGGCGGCACCACGCTCTCGGGCGGACAGCAGCAGCGCATCGCCATCGCGCGAGCTTTCGTGCGCAGACCGCACTTGTTGGTGCTGGATGAGGCGACGGCGGGGCTGGATGGGGAGAGTGCGCGGGGGGTGAGGGAGGCGGTGGGGAGGATGGCAAGGGAGGGGGGGATGGGCGTGCTGGCGATTACGCACGATAAGGCTATGATGAGGTTTTGTGGGGAGGTTGTTGTTGTTAAGGGGGGGAGGGTGTGTGAGAGAGGGGCGTATGGGGATTTGAGGTGGAGGGGGGGGGAGTTGACAAGGTTGCTTGGGGGTGCGTGAGGGTTGGGTTCTTTGTTTTTGTTTTTGTCTTTTGCTCTATGGAGTCGGTTTCGAGGGGGATGGGGTGAGGGTTGGAATGGAAACCCGCGGAATTGGTGCTCGCTATCTGCACTCGTTTCTGCCTTGATTTTATCGTTGGGCGTGTACGTTTTGGAATGAGAGGTTGGGATGGGGATTGGGGTACGGTATTCTATGGCGAGAGTATATCTAGAGAATATATATGGTACTACGTAGTCTAATGAGATATTCTTAGAGTTAAAATCAGTATTGGTATTGGTTTATAGCATTTTTGTGATGATTGTATTCGCTATCTCCAGTCCAGTCCTACAACATATCCTCGTATAATCAAACCATGAATGGCTCTTGCACTTATCTTGCCATTCACTTCCGAACGTCAAAGAGCGAACGAGAGAGGATCTATTTGCCTGGATTGTGTCCAATATTCACAATCACTACCAAAGCACAAAGGTAGCTAGCTAGATGAGATGAGATGAGATAGAAATCACCAACTAGTGAATAAAGTAGACTCTGAATAACAAATCTATATATATGTGTGTGTGCAAATCAATCGATCGATACATGCTCAAGCCTCCCTCACTCAGTAGTAGGCCAACCATCATGGACATTTATATCTCCCCTCCCTGGACTCCATCCATTCCCTTTCCCAACTCCTATAGATAAATAGACCTCGTCATACATCATGAATAATCCCCCTCCTTCCTTTTTCCACAAAAATCAATCAATCGTCCGGACACGCTGCTCCCGCTGAAACGCATGTGAAAATGGCGGATGTCAAGATGATATTAGACATCTTTTGAGTTCTCTTTCTTTCTGTCTTTCAATGGGCTATTGACTATGGTCCGCTCGGACTTTCCTCTGCCGTTCCTACGACGGGTGTTGCGGCCGGGGTACTGCTGGTGATCTCTATGGCAGGGAGATTGCTAGATAGAGTGCCGTCGACCCTGATACTGGGCAATCTCATGACACTCTCTCCTTGGGCAACAATGGGGCTCGTATACGGTGGCGCATCCTCATAGTCCGGTGGTTGTTCCATCGGCATTGGTGGCGAGGGTTCACTATACGAGTCCTGTCCGCTGGCGCTGGCACTGGGTGTTCGCATAGCCGGATCGCTACCGCTTCGATCTGCCGACGAGGTCTGCGGTGTGATTTCGCCCGCGAAGTCGGAGTCGGTGGTCAGTACGGTCTCGGCGGACGCGGCGCGATTGTGGTGGTGGAAGGTCTGGGTCTGGAATAGAGAGCTGCGGCGGGACGAGGGAGGGGTGCGGTGGTCGTTGACTCCTCCGCCCATGCCTGCGGCCGAGACCAGGAGGGGACAGTGGTCCGAATCTACGCTGTCGGCTCGGATGCGGGACCCGTCGTGGCGGGCGAGACCGAGCTCGGCGTAGCTGACAGAGCTGACTTTGCGGTCGCGGGAGGCGGTACGAGCGGCATGATCTGCTATCAGGGAACTGGTGCTGGTATTGCCATTCCTGGAGGTGATGACAATGCCGGCAGGCTGATCCAGGGTGCTGCTCGTCGCACTACCCGTGCTCTCCGCTCTGGCTCTTGTTCGCATCTGACTTTGTAACCGTAACTGCTCTAGTCGTGCCCAATCGCCTGCTGCTCTTGCTTCGGCTCGCTCCCGCCTGCGTTCATTGCGTTGGGCAATTTCCAGTCGTCGTGCTTGTCGTATTTGGTATAAAGAGTCCATCTCTTCTTCTCGCCGTAGCTCCTCCTCGTCAGCTGTCTCCGGAAACTCGATCACCGTGTCAACCCCTGCGCGCTCACCTTCGCGGGCTATGAGCTGCTCGTGAGGACGTGGGGTGGGGTGGTAAGAGGGTAACGTCATGATGCTGCGGACGGAGGTGTTGCGGTCGACTCCAGCAGCGGCAACGGAACTTCCATTGGTGTTTTGCCCACCTGATTGGGTAGCACTCGTCGAGTTCGCATACGACGTCTCTTCCATATCGTGGCTATTCATAGACTTCGCCGGAACTTTTCGCCTGAACATATTGCCCAGCTTCCAAGAGCGATGACTCCAAGAATTCCATCTCGACTGCTTGGGTGTAGTCGAGTAACTCGGAGGTTTCCTCTTCGCAACGTAAACATAGATTGCGATGCCGATGAAAATGAGAGACACTGCTATTGCGACACCCTGGGCTTACTGTCAGCCTGCTCGAATCGACCGTAGAATATGCAAGAACTTACGATGATAGCAGGGTCTGAAGAACCTGGCTGTATACCTGTCGGCTTCGACGAGTCCGTCGACCGGGCCGTGAGGGGAACATGCATATTGAGCCCAGGATGTGGTGGGCTTACTTAGGCGTGATGAGATGCAGGATGCTTTGAGGAACTGCAATGCTAGCCCATTGTCACGAAATTGGTGACACTGGGGGTCAGTCCTGAAACGTTTGATTGCAGTTCAGCTCAAGTCAATCGGTCGAGTAATGAACCCGGGAATTTGGTGGTCCTGGTCCTGGTATGGAGGAGGAGGAAACAAGGAATCGGTGCAGATGCACGTAAGCGCGTAGGGCTGATGCGAACGGAGGGAAAAGCGCCGTCGGCGCTCAGCCAGATCTTGGATACGAATAATGATACACAGGCTTCTATATAATTATGGTTACGGTTTGAAATATGAGGACCAGAGGCGCAACGAACCATGGGAGCAGGAGATAACGATCAATAACGAACGTGGGGACGTTCATTGTACATACCTATTTAAATACATCTCGTCAAGCGTGCCTTCGTTGGGCGGTTAGATGCAGGTACAAACTACGAAATGGTTTCACTAAATCGATACAACCTATAGATCGACTGCAGTATCTGCTAGAAATCAGTCATACCATTGATGCAATGTGTCCGTTCACCAGGATCTAACCAGCTACACATCCGTTGAAAGCCGCCGAGTGGCTCCTGCCGAGCCTCATCAATCCATAACATGATCTCCATTTACAATTATGCATCAGCGCTGAATGCTTCGTCCATTGCACAACCAAGAGCTTTGTGGCCATGGTCTTCAGTCGATGCGATTTGTAACACATGCAGGCCTTTCCGAACCAGGTCAACTGTCAACGATCTCGGCACCATTGTCGTTGCCCATCACTAAGGGATCCCTCACAACGTGTCGGAAGAGTCATTGTTGGCGTCGAGGTAGTCATCGATGTTGACTCGTTTGTAAAAAGAAATGTGACCAAAATCCTTGAAAATATACATTAGTGCCCAGTATTTGGTTCCCGGACACATTATGAACTCACCTCCCAGTACTGCGCAATGGTATCATGAGACATCAGAATCAGCTGCGAGGGAATGAATCTGTCATGTTTGAAGCCTCTGCCAGCAATACGACCCCAACTCCTCACCATTCGGGCGTCCTTGAACATCTGCTCTCTGCCAATACGTATCACTCCTTTTGGGCCAATGTTCTCCGCGATCCAAGTATACTGTCCCCTAGGAACGTTAATATCACCTGTGAGCTTGATCGCTTCGAGCCTGCCGAAAACTGCGTCATCTGTAAGTGAGCTTTGTGCATCTTCATCACTGTTTCCGGAGTCCGCTCTGATTTCCGACGATGGCCGGATCCCTGCGTAGTTGCTCTCCGGCTCAGCCATGCGATCCGGGTTTTCTGTTGAGGGTCCTGCGTGTACAGATTCGCCAGGGGTCGTTGCTTGTACGTCAGTGCTAGCATCGTCGACTACTAATCGAATCCCTGCATCTCTCTCCTCTGGTGTTTCAGCTTCCATCCGTGCTATTGACACTCCCTCGGGTAGGGAGTCAGTAGCGGACTGTCTAGACATGGCAGTATTTGTAGAGACCTCTCGTTGAAGCACCAAGAGAAACTCGCATCCATGACCCGAATAATCTCCGACCCAGATGCCCTGGTAAGGTTTACTCTTGGTAGGAGTATATGATTCGCTGAGCAGAGTACTGAATGTCATCACTTCCTCTCCCATCCTGACCGAGTTCAAGGGTTGCATCAAATTTGAAAACTCCAACCACTTGCGAATCCTGAAAGTATGGTCACTGGTCAAGTCCAGGCTTTGAGGACGGTGTAAGTCAGATCTGAACTTGTTCGCACTGGCATTGCGTACACGCTGCTCGGCGGGGACGATCGAAGGTGGCCAAAGCGCCATGCTTGGATCCTGCAAAGGCTTTGGCATTGGCTGACAGAGTGAGATCATTGAACAGACGCCGTGGGTTGAGCCGGTATGCATTGGAACCTCCTTCTGCAGACGACTTCGAGGGTTCCCATCTTCCACACCAAGCATCACGACAGGATCATCGGTCCAGAGGCGGACCTTGGGGTTAAAGGTGTGGATTATGACATCGCTATTGTGCGACCAATTCTCGAAAGTATGGGCGCCATGCTCAGCGATTAGCTGATATGCCTCTATGCAGCCGCGCTGGTGGTTGTAGCGTGCTATTATGATCTTCCCCGTGTTGGCCACATCCGCAAACCAAATCTTATGGCGGGTCAGAAACCAATATGGATGGAGGGAAATGTAGATCTGCCTCCAACAATCTGCGGGTAACGGGGATTCGAGGTTGTTTCCGTAGGGTACGCAGTCTCGGATGAAGTCCAGCCATAGCAGATCGTTATGAGCATGGGAACGTAGGAGGCTTGAAGTGCGTGACAGATTAGCAAGGGCGACAGGAGGCAGGAAGCCCAGGATCTGGCCGATGATCTCTGCAGGTAAGGCTTCAAGGCCTGAGATAATTTCCTCCTCTTTCTTAATGGCATCATCGGCTGCTGTCACGCTTACAGTGGCGAGTGCTTCCTCCATTGTCGACGAAGAGGGTGATATGGAAGTACTGTCGGAACTGAAGAGTCCAATAATCTCGTCCATGATTTTATGGATGTCGCACGCCTGCTGTCGGCATTCGCACGCTTCAGAGTCTCCTCCGTAAGACAGAAATGATGATACTTGATGGAGAATGGAAGGCGGAGGCTTCCCTTTGCTATGGCAATCGTTGAAGCAAGATTCCCCACTTCCGAGCCAGCATTCAGCAGGTGAGATTGATCAAGGCCCACGACCTTCCTTGAGCTTGTTGGAGACATGTTGTAGGTTTGTGGGAGCTGACGTCTCCTAGCGGGCACATTGCCATTCAGGAAGGTGCATCGTCTTCAGACTTTGCCCTTCCACACGCTTTGAGTCTAGCCGTTAATGCGAGATGGTCGGCAATCTTGAATCCAGCAATTCGCAGCAAAGTAAAAGCTCCTTCTGGAATGGGACAAGTTAACCAAGATGGCTTTTCTTGGTATGAGCTTCTTCTTCCAACGAATAGCATGCCAATCCGACCAATAGCTAACGTTTGGTCCAAGGCTAGTGTCTTGATGGAGGGAGCAACTTTCGGGCAGCGAGATCCTATCAATTGACGCGCCACACGACTCTTGGAACGCGCCGTTTCCTATCAGCCTGACAGGGCTTAGCTCTGTTTACAAAGCTCTAGTGTGATGACTGTAGCCTACAAAGCTCTAAGGTTCCAAGTAACAATCCTTTGTTTACTACAAGTCGTGTTTACATTCAACTCGGTGATTACTCTTGAGCATTTGCTGCATTTGCTACATCCATATTCGTTTCTTCCTCTCTTTTGCACCATACACATTGCTGATCTCAATGATCAACAACCGCCTTGCAATGGCTGACAATACGAGCCCCTCCGAGATCATTGACATCTCTGACGAGAGACCCATAGCTGTTCGTCGAAAAAGACGGATCAGTACCGGCCTTGCAATCCAAGAACCCGTGCCCATTGCACAAAAGACTGAGGAGAACATCGAGGATCCGATGCCAGCTGCAACGACGCCCATAAAGCCCAAGAAGCGCGTGCGGTTCACTGACCCAGGCCCGGAGATGTCCACAACAGTGATCTCTACAGGTCTCACTCCTCATCTCCGACGCACATCTTTCTCTCCGCGTCTTCGTGGATCAGCACCTTCGGCCCCTCGCCTCCTGACTGGAGGCTTCGAACATCTCTCATTTCCCGTGCAACTATCGTATAGCTTGCCCTCTCCGTCGCTATGGCCTTCACCAGGACCCATATCGGGCGAGATCCAATTCGAACCACTCCGACAGACCCTGGACGCAAGACTGAAGCGACGACTGCGGAGGAATCATATGAGTGAGGAGATCAACGATATGGAAGAGGATAAGAAATCAGGGTTGAAGTGGAGGAAAGAGATCCAAGCTCTGAAGGACGAGCTTGCTTTGGCCAAACGATCCGCCAATGAAGATCACAGCCACGGAACAGAGGAGGTATCGAACAGCTCGGTCAAGATTCGAGAGCTTGAGCAACAGCTAGGTGATATGAGGGAGCAGATGCGTGAGCGATCAATGACGGTCGAGCCTACAGCGGCTGCTACATTCCATGACCTGCCGACGCCAGAAATAGACATCTTTGTCGATAACACAGACGACGACATTGTCGCGCCTGTCATTCATGACGATGGAGGGCTTCATGAACTTACATCTTCCAAAGAAGCAGCGACTCAAGCTTCCCTGCTGCCGCCCGCTCATACAGAGACATTCCGCGAAGCGCGACTGTCTCTTGAGTATATGTTTCCGGGAGAGATTACTCTGGGCCTTGTTCCAGAGGACCCAAAGCCATTACTCGATATCATGTTCGAGCGAATGCGCCGTCTGAAGGCCGATCTTCTGTTTACTGAAGATCAACTGTCAACGACTGCAACATCTGAATCCAATATACGCACCCAGTTCAATGCTGTGCTAGAGCAATTAGACCGTGCAAGAAAGTATGGAGAGACGATCAGCACACGAATTGCTAATGAGAAGGCGAGAGCCGACACTTCGGAAGCTAAAGTCCAGTCGCTAGCAGTCACTGTACAGGCTGCGGCAAGTAAAATAGAAGTAATGGAGAAGGAGTCTCATGAGAAAGAACGCTCAATGGGAAAACTCCAAAATGCGCTCGAAAGCTATCGCGTGGAGGTTGTAAAGCTGGAGTCGCTAATCACCACGATGGAAGCGGATCACAACACTGCAATTTCAGCAGTCCGAGCCGAGATGGACGAAGCAGTTGCCGATCTTGAATGTCACGTCGTTGCGGAGACACACGGAAGACGGGAGGCTGAGCAGGAGGTAGCGGAGAGAAATGAGAAGATTAAGGAGCTCAAAGTTCATGAACAAGAACTCAAAGAGGCCCTCAACGAGAAGCAGCAAATCATTCGCAAGACCGAGAAGGTCTTTGAGCAAGAGCGAATCAGCAGGGAGAGGGAAGTCGGTGGACTGAATGTCCAAATTGGGCAACTGACATCCGATCTTTCTGAATCAGACGCAAAAGTGACAGCAGGGGAGGCCAAGCAAGCCATACTAATGAGGAAGCTCGAAGAAGAGCGAGACGCAGGATTGCGGGCCGTCGAGGCCGTACAAGAGAAGCTCGCACACGCCAAGGAGAAGGCAGAGGGTATCAAGACGGCCTATATTCATGATGTGCAACGCCGAGGAGATGAAGTGAACCAGAGCCAAGGTCTCCTCACCCCAATCACAGTGACCCGTTTCAAAGACGTGGACGTGCAAGGATATGTACAAGTGCGACGAGGTAAGGGGAAGGCAAAGAAGAGGGATAGTGGTATTTTGATCTTGGAGGAGGATGAGGATGAGGATACGATCATGGCTGATGAAATGTGAATTGCCATTGTTGCATGCAAGGTGTAATTTGGAGGCGTACCACTGTTTGCATGTATCAACTCTCTTCACTTGGCGATAGCTATCCACTCTCAATACGAGTCATTTGCTTGAATTCTCTTTCCATTGACGACGTGATAAGTCAAGATTTGGATGATGCTTGAAGAATACCGGAAACCTGAGGCAGAAAACCGCGACGGCAATCTCACAAGGCTGAAAAAGTCCGCGTTTGCCAAGCCCGGTGGATTTCTCGAATTCAAAAGATGGACGGCGCCTATCGTTACAACAACGAAACGAAAGATGTTTTGACCTAGCCTGGGAGCCTGGAACCTCTCACGAGCAATTACACCTCCAGCACCCGCTCCTCATTGAATCCCACAGCCAGCGAGCGACCCACAAGCTCCCCAAAGCATTCCTCTCCACCACCGCCGCCAATACGAATCCACCCCCTCCTCCCACCTCCCTCGAGACCAAAACCAAACCCAAACCCAAGCATGTCCCTCGTCCTCCTCGCCCACGCCTGCTCCCACCTCCAAAACGCCTCCCTTGCCCGCCTCGGCCTCACCTCCCTCCCCTCCACAACCCAACTCCACTCCCTCCTCCTCCAACTCCAAAAAGGCGGCTACGTCAACACCGTCCTGATCGGCGGACCCACACCCCCTCCCCCCTCATCCCTCGCGCCCATCATGAGCGCCAACCCCAGCGCGGTGTCAGATCCATCGGGACATGTAGCCGGACGGACCCGAGGTGCTGATGATGGAGAGATGGTAGGGGAGGGAGAGGGCATGCCGGCGATAACGCAGGAGAATGTGGCGTCGAGGAGGCTGTGGGTCGGGTTGAAGTATTACAATTCGCGACCGGTGCTGGAGAAGATGCGGTTGGTGTCGAAGCCGAAGCGGCGGGTGTGGATGTCTCTGGTGGATCTGGAGGGGATTTTGAGGGGGGAGAAGAGGGGGTATGTGAAGGGGATGAGGGGGGTCGGGGAGGCGATGTTCGTCACGACGGATCGGGGAATAATGGAGGTGAGGGAGTGTGTGGAGAGGAGGATAGGGGGCATGGCGCTCTGTAGGGTCAATGGGGTTGATTTTTGAGCCGAGGAGGTGGTGGAGGAGGCGGAAAGGTAGTTTTACATGCATGCATGGCGAGGGAGTCTCATGGTTGCATTTGCAGGGTTTTGGGAACGGGCTTGTACTCCTATAGCATTCATCGGAAGATATACATTACAAGACTGTTCGAAACCACAGCACGAGGCCAAGATCATAAAGGTATACAACCGCAGGCTGAGTCGGCCAGCTTACAAAGTTGGTTGGAGAAATGGAATGCTGATGATACGCCTTGGTATAGAACTCCTAATCCTGCAACACGCAACGCTCCCGGACACTGCAACGCTCAAGATGGTAATCCACAACAGTGACAATTCATCATGGTGCTGGGTTAGTCGCAGGAATAGTATGGGCCGCCACAGAAGGAAGAAGACTTGCTCCAATACTGCTAGGGTTCTCGCCGGATTCGGCTGGAACTTTGACTTCAGACGCTGGTTCCTCGGATAGTTCTGCTTTAGTATCTCCATGCTCAGTCTTGCTCTTGTCGCTGCCTTCACTCATCCTTTTCGGCTTCGTCCCTTGATGCTTCGACTGTGGAGCCTTTGGAGCTTTGTCGTGCGTTTTCTGAGATGAGCTTTGTGTCGGTCGCATCATCCTTTCTAGGAAGCTACCCTCAGGCGCTTTAGAGCTTGCCATGCTCGTTCTTGGTTTGAATGCTTTCGGCTTATCGACCGGCTTAGGTCCAGCAGGCAATGAAGTGCGAGTGGGCTTTGGCAGAGGTTTCGCTGGATTCGGAGGATGTTTGCCGGCCACATGTGATGGTGGTGATCCATCGACTTTAGCCGCAGCAGCCGCAGTGAGAGCAGTAGCTGCAGCTGGCAGACGTACTGGGCGTGTGGGCGACTTGGGGCGTGGCTTACTGAATGGTTGTTTGGGTGAAGTTTTATCTGGCTTATTGACTGGCCTTGCAACCGAGCTACCAGACGATGGCGCGGGTTTCGAAGGCTTCGATGACGGTCCAGGGGCTGGCTTGGATGCGGCAGAAGTTTTGTGTATTGGCTTCTTATTGTCCTTGGCCAACTCCTTTGGATCTCTGGCAGGTGCCGACTTTGGCGAAGCCTCCTTGGGCGTGGACTGTTTGCCAGATGCGGTAGCAATATTTGGAGTACGTGGACCCGGTTCAATTTGTTGCCGGGGTTCACGTTGCGTTGTATCTTTAGTATTGGAAGCTACTATTGGAGTAGCTGGCTGTGTTTCAGGAACGCCATCGGGCTTGCTCTCCGTTGCCTTCGGGGTTTGTGAAGATTCTGGCGGAGAGTCGAATTTTGGTGCTGCAAGAGGTGCTGCGGGAGCACTGGATGGAGCAGCTTTCGCCTTGGGAGGAGGTGCAGGTTTCGGTGACTGTGTCTCCTTCGGTTTCCCATTAACACTTGAATTCACCGGGGCTTTGGTATGCTTCTTGGGAGATCTCGGGGGAGCAACAGTTGCTGTAGCCTTCGAAGATCCCGAAGGACTAGCTTTCTTTGCTTTCTCTTTTTCAAATGGTGAACCTTTCAATATGGGGCCTAGCCCTGTTGTCTCATCCCCAAGGGTAGCTCCACCACCCACCGCTGCTTGATCCTTAGGGTTGGATTGCGGCGTCTTCGAGGTGCCTTTTTCCGCAGTGGGAAGTAGTCCCTCTGGACTGACGTCTGATGGACCATCGGTTGCCCCATCGCTCGTACTCGTCAATTCTGGCCCATCTGGCTTAGGCTCTCGTGTCAACTCAGCGCCTGGGGTTGATGGTTTTGCAGAGGTTGGGTGTGCGGAGCCGCCATTAGGCTGGGGTTTGTGTAGGACATCCCCATTCACACCTGCTTCGGATCTATTCACAGCATCGCCAACGACTGTATTGTTCCCCATTGAATTTTTCGCGCCAAGCTGATCACCCATTCTTCCACTGCCCTCCACTGACACGAAGCTTGTGCGAACTCTTGATATAGGTCGAGAATTGTCACTGCTCACGCTGCCAGCTGGAGATCGGCCACGGGAGGGTGGGGATGTGGATTCCCCCTTGTGTTCGAATCTCGCTCGTAAGGAAGCGACGCCACTAGGTGATCGTCCTGACATGACTGCAAACACACAGCGAAGTTAGCAGGAGCAATGGATCTTGCAGTACAACATTCTGTGGAGTGGGCCTTCAAGTTTCAAGGATCTGCGGCCAGAAATGCACGAGCCCGAACCGCGTTTCGGTTGTTTGGGTGTCAATCGCGCAACGGCCGGATTGGTAGCCTCACAACTTACAATGTTCAGGTATAGATGCGTGTCAGCTCTATGCAAGCAAAGCCAGGCCGCAGGGATACTGTAATAATGGTGGTAAAGCTGATCTGAGCGACAAAAGCTGGACAGCTCTGTCCAAAGGAAAGGAGAAATCTTGTTAATTCCGGTTGCACGAAATGACTAGTACGCGTTTGGATTACTACTCCGTACTCTTTTGTTGACACCAAAAGTCTTGTACAGGCGCTAGCGGAAGAGGCACCTATTTCGAAAGCGCTGCTAGGACTATTGTTCCTGGTAGAATACGGAGTACTCCATACACAAATGCCGCGTTCTACATCCTCCGAATACAGTACACAGCAGAACATGATTACGCCGCCAGCCTATAGCAGCTCGTCCAACTGAGCCCAGAGTCCTTCGTCAATCGTCAATCATCAATCGTCCTTTAACCGCTCCCCACCGCCGTACGAGTCCACCCATTCAAGGATTACCTCCCCAAGTCACGTTTGTCGAATTAGCTTGAGTCAAAGTGTCAGACTGCGGAGCATTTTTGGTCTGGCGGATAAAGGCCGAGCCATTGTATTGCTAGGACTTCCCCGCCTCCCGGCCCGCATCCTTCAGCACAGGCTAGCATCATTGAGGACCGCTGTTGATTCAACGGAAGTATGGCAATCTTCCTCGGTTGGTCATCTCAGCCAATCCTCTTCTCTAGCCTCTTGAACAGGCTGTTAACTTTCTTATCAACCTTACCAGCACCCTGCTCCAGCTTCCCTGTAGGTGACCCAGCTGCGGCTGTAGAAACTTTCAATGGCTTATGCTTCGATGCCTCCTCAGGAGTAGGTCTGTAAACCTGGCTATGAACATCATATTCGTTACTCTGAGGCTGTTGGTGGTGATGATGGTGGTGTTGCGGCTGCTGCTGGTCGTACTGATAATTGGAATAGCCCCCTAATCTTTCCGGTTCTTGTCCATGTGAAGACGGAGTATAATTCGCGTACTGAGGCTGTAAGTGCTGGAGGGGTTGCCTGACGCCGCTAACGTAAGAGTTGCCAAGGATCTCGGTCGCGGGGGATTCCAGAGGGTTGCTATCTTGCTTGTAGAAGGGCGATTGTGATTGGTCTTGTGGTGGTGCACTAAACGAGGGTACAACCTGTTGAGAGTGCTGGGAGGCACCACTTTGAGTACGCGGTGGAGGCGGGGCAAATGAAGGTGTGGGCGTATATGGGCTCACTGAGCCTCTGCCGCTTTGAGGTGGGGGTGGGGGAATTGAAGCTATGCTTGACGTTCGCAGGCCTTGCGCAGGCGACAACGAGCTCACGTAACCAGCAGATGAATTTGGGGAGGAAACGGACGATATATGTGAGTGAGAAGGCTGCGGAGTGATGGATCCTTGGATGTTCTGTGGTTGACCGTGTGAGAATTGCAAAAGCGAATTTTGGGAAGACATTGACTGTGCGTGATCACGGTACGCAGCACCGGCTAGTCCCGTGCCATCCTCGGCATCCACAGGCGGAGGTGTTTTCTCACGGTGCTTGATGGGCTCCGGTGCAGCTGGCGCAGCTGGATTGTATGCAAGAGGCTTAAAGGACGCAGGAGTTGGCGCTTTCGGCGTCTCTTGTCTTCCGGCGTCCTCGGACACGCTATCAGTGTGCGGACTAGTCACGCTTGTTGAAGTTGTCCTAGAGTTGCGAGTCTGCCCATTGCGGTAAGCTGGGTCTTGTACAGCGACATTCTCGAGCTGTTGAACGACCGGGCTCATGAGATGTTCGTGAGACGTCTTATTTGGTGGTGCATCAAGTATTGCAATCTGCTCTGGCTCAAGCTTGTTCTTGGCGGCGGCAAGAAAAGCGTGGGCGTCCTCGATCTTCCAAAAATAGATATCCAAAGTATGAAGTCGAAACATGTATTTCCCTTCATTTCTCGGATCGGTATTTGGCAGTCGCCAATGATGTTCTGGTCTCGGAACAGGACCTGGTCCTTCAGGCTGGCTGCCATAGCCATCCACTGTCACTGTACAGAGTGTGGGGTGTTTGTAGGATTGGCGAACGGTCGTTGACTCCATGGCTAGCGATGCGTTGAGCATTAGTTCCCACTCCCCTCATCAAACATAAGGCTACGTTACGCACTTCCGGTGACAGCATCTTGCTCCGGCTTGCCAACATTGTTCGCGATCTCTAGCCTTGCCCCGTTGCCGCTTTTATTGCCATAAAGGTACAGATATGAGCCCTTGTCGAAACGGTGAGCTGTTGGTCTTGGTGTAGGGGCACCAAAATAGTAATGAACGTCAGCAAAGCTGCAAATGATTAGCCTACAAATGCCCTCTTGGGGCACTGTCAAGCTAAGCTCTCACTAAGTCAACAGACGCTGTTCTCCTTCGTTTGCTGCCATTCTTCAAGCGGAGACCTGAGTCGATGCCTCGAACTTCCAATTCTTAGATATCTTGGTCCATACACAATATACGGAGGTCGAATATATATCAGGCCAGCAAGTTAGGCGTTAATGGAAATCGTTGAACCTTGTCCCTAAGTAGACATTGACGGCATGATGCAGCGACGCCTAAGCTGATCCCTGTTGGCTTGATCACAGCGTCTGTTTAGCGTGTGCACTGCATTTGCGACTCCTTGGCACTTGCGGCACGGCAGCTGACAGGAGTATTGCACACGCTAGATAAGCGCGCACTCTCCGCCTCATCGAATATCGTACAACACCAATATCGTAAAACATTGAACGCTTCTCTATTCTATCGTCCTAGTTGGCCGACAAATTGTCTACAATATAGTTCTGGAATAACGTGTACATTAGTAGAGTGTTTACTGATACAACTTGACGAACGTACAATTGCGGAATTTCTCTTCGCTCTAGATTTAGATTCATCCAAGCGTTAGGTTGTCACCATGGCTTAGCCTGCATAACGAGCAAGCTTTCCCTCTACTATACCATCACAGGTAAGATGTCTCCAGAACAGGACGGCTCCGCCTACCGGCCAGATCGGAAGGACACCATGGATAACCTCGGAGAATCCCTTCAAAAATGGTAATACCCATCCCTACCTAATCTTCATTACAGTATAGCTAAATTCAATCAAGGTATGGGCAGCTGCCAGCAAGACGAGTTGATTTGGTCGGTGACTACGCAGGCAAAGAGCTCTTCCTTCTCGAGGGAGATTCACTGCTGCTCCATTGTTTTAATGACTCGAGACTGGATCTGACAGACGGCTTTCAACTACTGCATGCAGTGTATACTGTGGAGCATTTCCTCCTAGGCTTGAGTCAACGGCATTGCAATTTCCATATTGTCTTTTTCGATACGCATAGGAATCTATGTATCCCACAAGGTGTCCCCAACATGAAGCATTCGCGATATATCCTTGCTAGATCGGTCATACGACGGCATCTGCACGTCAATCTCGCCAAATCGCATCCGTCGATCAGAGTCGAGTCCTTTCGATCGCCACAGGATCACGCATTCCAAATCTACTGTAAGATGCAGTCCTTATTGCAGGCCAGGATTGATTACTCGTTTCAAAGTTTTGTCGCAAAACCAGCCCCATGAATAGTCCCTGCTTGTTATCAACATATACGTTGACTACAACCTGTAGCTCTTAACATGGCCTGGCTGACTGAAAATCTCAATAGTGGAGGCAACTGGCGTCTATTTTGTAATGTGCCATGATGGTGCGAATGTAGCTTCAGTCTTGATAGACGGCGATCATGCGTCTGAGAAAGTCAAAACAAAGACTCTCGTCAAGACGCAAGCGTCGTCGAAGAAGAAGAAATTCAGGGCAATGATATGCAGCCTCATAAATCGAGGGTACAATATAGCACTCATCAACGGACTGGAGTTCATTGACACAAAGGTCAGTATTGCCAAATCATTGGGACTCAGGGCCGCTGATCGATCATGATCAGGTGATGACAATGGTGGTTGAAGGCTCGAAAAAGGGAAAGGCGCAACCAAAAGTCGAACAGGAAGAGGAAATTAATCTAGAGGAACCTAAGCCACCTAATGACGCTTTCGGTCTCGAACAGTCCTTATCAGCGTTGAGTTTAGGGCCGGATTCCGGGTTGCAGGGCCAATCCAAGTTTACGGAGCGAGAGGCAGCTACTGTCATTGTTCTTGGCCGAATGCTGCAAGAGAAGCTAGTGACTGAGCCCCTAGCGACAAAGTTCCTGATACACACTGCCTTGATAGGCTCCGTTCCGCTTCATAGTAGGCGGCAAGGCACAAGAAATCAGGACTCCGACCAGAAATCTCAGATGACTGCATTATTTGCGGACTTTTCAAATCTTTGCAATTTACTGCTCTCCGAGGACGCTTGGGCTGTATCAATGGAAGCTGGCACAGTGCCGTGCGATCTTTCTGACGTGGTCGATGGTCGGCTAATGGAGGCCATTATGGCCAATGTGCCGGCATCCACCTACACTTCTGAAGTCTCCCAGAAGTTCGAGAACTTAGCGCGAGAACTATCCACTTTATCTGGGACCCATCTCAAACTTCCAGGGCTAAGCGGGAACCACAGCCCCGTCATGCAGACAACAGACGAATTGAATAGTAACGAGACCACCATCTTACCATTTTCAAACCCCGTTTTTGATAAGCATTTAGCGTCTATCAACCTCCGTACAGCTTCATCCAAGGCCTCAACTCGACTGTCCGGCAGACTCCATCAAGAAGTATCACATTGGCACAATGTGAAGAAACGCCTGGATCCCAAGCTTAGTCAAATCACACCTGCCTCTGAGAAGGAGAAGTCTCGTGCCCTTCGCCGTAATCAGTTCTTCATGTCTGAAATGCAAAGTTATGCTGCAAGCCTCACAAATGCAGCTGGCAAGGCATTAGAGCCAGAAATCGTGACTGTGTCTGCGAGTACCTACCCTGAGATCACCAAGGATCTCAAAGGTCCGAAGCCCGCACCTGTAAAGTCTCAAAAGGGGAAACTCCCTCCTAACAAGAAAGGTGGAGCCAAAAAAGCTATGCTCGACGACATTGCCGCAAATAAGGCCATTAAAGATGGTGAGAATGACGAGAGAACTTTCTCGGCTTGGAGGACTGTTAGAAAGAATCTCGAATCCGAGCGACAGCTGCAGTCCAAGTATCTCAAGATCAAGGCTTACCTGCGAGATCTCCCGGATACCAAGCGGAGTGTCGTCCAGGCGGAGGTTGAGTATCACCTACTTTGCGTTCTGTACGAGATGTATCGAATACTTCGTAAGGTAGTCGATATGAAATCTGGCACGTCGTCCACGGAAGAGCTATCCGGAGTCGCTGCCCTTATATGGGACACATCCCGCCGCCTTGCCACCGTTGACGGTCTTACGAAGACAATTGCTGATCGTCTTACACTGATACTGAACGCTCTAGAACTTCCAGATCCAGGGGTTCCTACGCTCTCGACAGATCGTACGTTAGCTTATGATCCCGAAATTGTTTTGCCAAAAGGGGATGAGTTGAGCGTGCGGCTGGATGGAAAGCTCTTTCAATTGCTCCATTGCGGTCCCTACATGGATCGGAACCTTGATTCAGCACCTGACTCGAGAGTCCCGTTTCAGCCAGATGGTTGGCAGCGCAAGGTATTGGACGAGCTTGATGCACAAAACAGCGTATTTGTGGTGGCTCCCACTAGTGCGGGTAAAACATTCATATCTTTCTATGCGATGGAAAAGATCTTACGAGGTAACGACGACCACGTTCTCGTCTATGTAGCTCCCACAAAAGCCTTGGTCAATCAAATTGCAGCAGAGATTCAGGCTCGATTCAAGAAAATGTACAAGCATGCCGGAAAATCGGTATGGGCAATGTACGTTATAATTTTGTCTCCTACAATCTGCCCTTAGCCTTTTAGCGAGTCTTCAGTCATCTCTTGCAGTTATGTCATTTTTAGAGAGTTTAAAGAGACAAACGATCTCTTGATAACAAATGCTGACCTCGAAATCATTCAGTCACACAAGGGACTATCGAATCAATAATCCTTCTGGTTGCCAGATACTAGTGACGGTGCCCCACATCCTCCAGATCATGCTGCTATCCCCCAGCAACGCTAAGTCATGGTCGCCAAAAGTCAAATACATCATTTTCGACGAAATTCACTCTATTGGGCAAGCCGAAGACGGTGTTGTCTGGGAGCAGCTTCTACTGTTAGCTCCATGCCCTATAATAGCTCTATCAGCTACAGTTGGTAACCCAGAGATGTTCAATTCGTGGCTCGATTCGACACAGCAGTCGTCAGGTCATAAGGTCGCAATGATCAAACATCAGCACAGATACTCGGATCTGTAAGTCATGACTACTCTCTCGCTTCATCCCCCTTTCCCACCTCATCGTGTGCGGCGAGAAATGTCTCCGGAGCATGTGCATCCGAATCTTGTTTCACGGACTCAAATTCTTACCTTGATGAGGGAATGCTGACTGTGAAATCACTCAGGCGTAAGTTCGTCTTCAATCCCCCTAAGAAGTTTGCCTTCCGTGGGCTAGTAGACCGGCCCTCGTTTGCAACTCTGGGACTGGACGGTATCAATGGTATGGCTTTCGTTCACCCCGTAGCTAGCCTTGTCAACAAGTCAAGAGGTATGCCGGACGATCTTAGCCTTGAAGCTAGGGATTGTCTTTCACTATATGAATCGATGAAGCGGCACGCGACTGCAAAATATCCGGTATCGTCGGATCTGGACCCTTCAAATCGTCAAGGAATTACTCAGGTGATCCGTAAAGCCGATATCATTGAATGGGAAAAGGCTCTCAAACGCCTATTCAAGGCCTGGATGTCAGACAGCCAATCGCCCTTTGACGCTGTATTAGAGGACCTTAGCAGATCAATGGAGGTGACTACTTCCTGTGATGTAGAGGTATCCAAGGGCGAACTTTCCGATAAAATGGACGATCTTATGGACATTGACCCCAACGACTTGTACTCCACGACACTTCCGCTCTTATGTAAACTTCAGCAACGGGACGCTTTGCCTGCTATCTTCTTTAATTATGACAGACTAAAGTGTGAAAACGTTGCCAAAGTAGTCGTCCGGCAGCTTCAAGACGCTGAAAACCGCTGGAAAGAGTCCAGCCCTGCGTGGAAGGCTAAGCTCGGCGGATTCGAGAAGTGGAAATTGGAAAAGGAGAAGCTGGGGAGCAAAAAGGCGAAAGTAGTTTCCAAGAAAAAGGGAAAAGGTGGCGATGATGATGATGACCCGGCCTCAAAGATGGACAACATGATGGATGCAGCAAGCGAAGAGGCGAATCCCTATGCAAACTTTGATCCTGAAGCCCCAGTCGATGGCTTTCACTTTGCAGCAAAACATCGTGCTGAAGCCGCAGAGCTATCTGGCTACTTCAGGCAAATGAAGTGGAGGTACGTAGATTCCAGAGCAGATGAATTCGAACTAGCACTGTGGCACTTTCCAACACCAGAACCCTTCTCCACCCACCAACTCACATTCCATGACGCTTAAATCTCGTTTTGATTGGTCTATGCTGACCTGATCCCATGCAGAGGCCTCCCGTATTGGTTGACACTGGGGCTACAGCGTGGTATAGGGGTGCATCATGCCGGTATGAACAGAAAGTATCGGCAGGTCGTTGAGATGCTGTTTCGGCAAGGTTACCTACGAGTCGTCATCGCTACGGGAACCCTCGCTTTGGGTATCAATATGCCTTGCGCTACCGTGGTATTCTCTGGTGACAGTATATTCCTGACTGCTCTGAATTTTCGGCAAGCTGCTGGCCGTGCTGGGCGTCGTGGATTCGACCTCCTCGGAAACATTGTCTTTCAAGGACTGAGCCGTGGAAAAGTCTGTCGACTACTTAGCTCTCGGCTTCCAGATCTGAACGGCCATTTCCCCGTTACAACTACTCTAGTCCTTAGATTGTTCTCTCTACTGGAAAGCTCTGGCGATGCGCCTTACGCAGTTAGGGCCATCAATTCGCTCTTATCGCAACCACGCCTGTATCTTGACGGACCTGCGTTCAAGGATCAGGTACTCCATCACCTAAGGTTCTCCATTGAGTACCTCCGGCGACAGGATCTACTCAGCCCGCACGGAGCTCCTATAAATTTTGCAGGGCTCACGAGCCACCTTTACTTCACTGAAAATTCATGCTTCGCTCTGAATGCACTTATTAAAGGCGAATATTTCCACGAACTCTGCTCCGAAGTCGCAGAAAAAGAGTCTCATGTGCTACGGACCTTGATGGTCGTGATGGCCCACCTCTTTGGTCGAAGACCTTGTAGGGAGGTAAGCTACACTGTTCGAAATCCTGTCAGATTATGAGCTGACACCTTTTGCCTTAGGCTGATGCAGAGTACGTCGAGAACATTGTAAAGAGATCGCCATCCATTGTCTTTCTACCTCCTCTGCCTCCTCAAGCCGCAAAGATACTACGAGATCACAACAAGGATACGTTGGAAGTCTTTTCAACCTACGTCAGAACATTTGTCGATCAGCATGTTGACACAGAGGACAACATCTTGCCACTGACAGGTATGAAAGCTGGAGGTAGCGATAATGACATCTCACTCCCTGGGGCGCTACCCCCAACCAAGATCCGATCATCATTCGTTGCTCTGTCCGGACATGGAGACAAATTCGAAAGCATCTCAGATCTGTGCCGTACAACACGAGGCGGAGTCTTCCTAGAAGAGGCTGTTATCCCCCATCTCGACGTCTACCCTGACGAGTCGAAAACTCCTCTGAACGCCTACCTATACGACTTCTACATGCACGGCGATCTAGACGCTCTAGAAAAGGCGAACGGTGTCCGCAAGTCCGACGTATGGTTCCTGCTCAACGACTTCTCCCTGGTCCTCGCCACCATCGCAACAAGCCTTGCCGCTTTCCTCAAACTCCCGGAATCAGACTTGAGCATGCTCGACATCATCGGCGAGGGCGACGAGACCAACAATGCTGAAGATGACAAATTCGCCGCCGACTCAACAGACACGGAGAGCGTCGCCACGTCTACGGCAACGACAGACACAGGTCGAACGTCGATCATGACGGCGGGTTCGACCGGCAGTAAACCCGCGAAGAAGAAGAAAGTCGCGGACTCGTGGGAAGACTCGGATGATGACGAAGGTGTCCAGCCCGAAGCTACGAATGGATCGTTGGGAAACGATCCTTCGAAAGAGGAGCTGGAGAGGGGCTTCCTCAATGTTTACAAGGCGATTACGAAGTTACGAGCGGAATTCGACACGAAGTTCCGGAAGATATTCGCATAGACGGATTCTACGGACGAGACATCCTGTGGCAGGATCTCAGAAGTCGTCAGATGAAATAGATTGATAGAAGTAGTAGATTGATGAGGTACGTTTCTTCATACATGAGGATTTCAAAAGCGTAGAAGGCAAAAGCTACAAGATACTTTGACGAGGACTCTACACTACACTCCACTACCCTTCGCTCTCACCCTCCCACCCTTCCCACCCCTCCCTCCCCTCTCTTCTCCCTTTCACTACCCTCCATCTAATCACCATCCTGCCCCTGCCCCCTACCCTCTCCACTCCCCTTTATCCTACCGTGCCTCCCCTCCTCTCCGGCCATGTACAAGGGTTGTAGTGGATGGCTTTTGGGGGGTTTTGGGGGAGGGATTTGGATGGGAATGGGGATGGGAATGGGGAAGGGGATGGATGGGGAAGGGTGAGATGGGGAGGTGGGATTGGAGGGGAAGGGAGGGAAGGGGGAGGTAGGATGGGGATGTATTAAAGAGGGTGGAGGGGAAGGGGGGATGGGGATGGGGATGGGGATTGAGATTAGGACGGAGGGAGGGGGATATTCAAGGACTGGTTGGGCACGTGCGTGTGCGTGTGCGTGGTCAAGGAATGGGGAAAGTAAATTATAGATCGCCACATGCTTCACCGTTTCTTTGACTGTACCCCTGAAAATTTATAAACGTGCCCTCAGATTACCTTACACTACAGACATGCTCTCGGGTATAGACACTTGACATTCCGATATATACCCTTCCATCTGCCGTCCATTTTCACCAGACCCAGACCATCTTACCACAAGCCATCCCAACCCCCTCTCCTCCAAAACACCCCCCAATCCGACCCGCCCTCGCCGTCAATCATCCGCGAACCTATCACCCAAACGTCATCATCAGCCAACCGCCCAAGCAAGCCTAGATTCACTCACAAGCGCCTGTACAGAAGGAAAGAGAGATCAGTCAGAGCTCACAGAAGCCCGATGGTAAGGTCGCCCTTGACGCGAGCATAGAGATCAACCTACGACGTGCACCAACGCACCCAAAGAGTCACATCAACCCGATCGTAATGTCACCCTTCACCCGCGCATAGAGATCTACCTCGACTTCCAGGTCCAGCTCGATCTGGATCTTCAGGCTGCTCGCCTTGGCGCCGTCGCTGGGGGGGCGGTCGATGATCCGCGACTGGCGCACGGGGGCGATGCGGCCGCCCTGCTGCTTGGGTTCGGCGCGCATGGCCATCAGTTGTTGCTGCAGGGCTTGGTTCTGCTGTTGGAGCGATTGCTGCTCGTTGGTGGCTTGGGCCGGCTGTTGCTGTTGCTGCTGCTGTTGTTGCTGGGGGGCTTCTTTTTGCTGGGTTAGTTGTTGGTTTTGCTTGCGGCCGCCTTGGCCTTGTTGGGGGGCGTCGTCCATTTCGTTGTCGGAGGATTGGTCGGCGTCGGCTCTGTGGGTTTGGGGGTTGGTACTTTTGATTCGTGGTCTTGGGGGAAGGGGGGTAGGCTTACTGCTTGGTGGGAGCTGGCTGGTTCTTGGGAGCGAGCTTAGGAGGAGATTTAGTGGCCATGTATTGCTATCTTATTACAGTGACATATGACAATGATTTCCTGGTAAGTGATGTGGGAAAATAGAAGGATGAGAGCAGCAGCGGGAGAGGATGGATTTATAGCCTATCTCATCCCCCTACCCACTTCCCCAGCCCCCTCCTATCGGCAGCACTCCATGGCCCCCTGTTTCCCGTGAAACAGGTTTGACCTTGACCCGATAAGCCTTTAATCGTCATCTCTTAGCGTCGGTGGCGCCTCTGGACTGCCCTGCTTTTGGCCCCCCCAAACCTTGATCGGGACATGATTGCCACGAGTTTGCGCGAGGCCGAGAGGCGCCACCCAATCGGCATGGCTGCCATGTCAATAGCCGGTGATGGCTCCGTATCGTAATCTGGGGTGCCACTGCTTGAGCACTCTTCATCCAAGGTCAAGGAAACGAAGATGGTGCTGGGGATATTGACGTCGATAGCGGCTTGTCCTGCGATCATTGGAACGACCGAAGCGGTGCGACAGGGGCAAGCGCAGAATGCGAGGGAGAAACATCGCGGGACGAAGACGAATCTGACGGCGAAATGCACGAAGCAGTCGTCGCAGAGCGCGCAGCTTGATGGTGGTATGATCGTGTTGCGGAATCACAAGGTATGCCGCTCTCGCATTTCCTATTCTATCAGGGTAGAGGTAGGTATACTGACTGACTCTTCAAGCTATACATCGCCACTCCCGTCGACGATGACGCTCCTGTCGACTCCGAAGAACTCGAATTCGAACCACCAGCCTCCCATCCTTTCACTGGCTATTTCCTTCCACATCCCTCGCATAATTGGCGTTGGCAGGGCGAAGGCATGGTCAGCACCATTGCTCCCGGGCCACCGATCCTCAACTGGATATATGTCGACAATGAGACGAATGAGGTGAAGTACGGCAACAAGATCGAGAGCGAGGGTCATCTGATGGGGCCGTGGAGCTGCACCAAGATCGATAGGAGATTGTTGTTTCAAGGCTGGGAAGGGTTTCTGGCTGTCAAGGAGAAGGCGCATGAGTGGGCGCTGTATTTCGACGTGGAGGATGATGGTTTGAAGGGTAAGGTCAGTGGGAGGAGGAAGTTGGAGATCGAGTTGTCGAGGAAGGAGTTGAAGAGGGGGAAGGAGGATAAAGACATCAGATTGTAAAACCTTCGGCGCTGTGGGGATATGCAGGTGAACATATATTGTTGTATAGTATTTCTAAGTCAACTAGTATGATAGGATTTATCAAGAATGCCGTTGGATCACTTGAAACATTTCGTTTCCCCATTCTCGGCTATCTCTGACTTCTCCAGAGAGCCAATGAATGGTCACCCTGGATTCTCAACCTTCGCTCGCCAAGGAGTATTTTGGATATCTCATGTGAGGGATGCTCATTCTCCACTATGATAATCATGCGAGGATGTTCCCACCGAGTCTCCTGACTCCGCCTGCGCAATTCAGCCAAGTCTGACACGGCTTGAGGGTGATATTGCCATGACAAGCGGCGTCGAAGCATTCATGAGCTCCATGCTCGAGGTATAATTTGGGTATGACCACCAAATTACAACCTTCTCTTCACCATCACCTTAGCACACGCCATCGCCGCACGTGCAATATAGAGCAACGGCTTATCTTTGGCGAAATGCCGAATGTTGTACCTTCCAAACCATCGTAACATCTTCACGCGGCCCTCCCAGTCGGCTACAGGCCATGCCTGTTTGAATGAACTCATGTGACGATAACGTCTCCTTCTCCGCTCTTCTTCCATTGCGTCCATCCACTTGCGTACATCATCCAACATGCCGTCGACGTTCGATGGTCCGTCGATCCACGTTCTATCCTCATTCATCATACCGAGGTACCTGCGCATCAGGACACGACCTTGAGCGTTGAGCTTGCTGGGCTCCTCGATATCGGCCATTCTTTGTTTCAAGATCTTCAGTCTTCGAAGATCATTGTCTCCTAGTGGTTGTGCGTTCTCTAGCTTTTGTATGTCTTGGCGTAGGATTTCGGCTTGGATCTCGGTCGTGGTGAACCTTTGAGATCTGTCTTTGAGGGTTTCCAACATGTTATTCATCTTGCCTACAACAGATATGCCAATCAAGGCCTACAATGGCTCTGTCGACAATGACCCTAGATCTGTGGCTGAATACTGTGGTCATGGTCTTATTGCAAAACAATTGTATGCACGAACTGGTTCTCGTGATGAATAGCGAAGACGTACAATGTTCTTGGGAACCCAGAGGGAAATGCTTGGCGTGACCAAGCTATTTACCTACAGTCTAACACCTACAACGCGATGCCATGTTGCCGCCCCTTGATAGCCTCAAACTCAGTGCCTTAGTACCTGATGGCGGCGATGCTGGTTGCGATTGCATCAGACGCGCCCGACAACATTTCGAGGAGTACAGGGACCTGCCTCTAGGCTTGCTCTGCTTATTCAACGCATGGGATGTATTCAAAGCCTCACGACACAACGACTTGAAGGAATGGGACAAGGGAAATAAGTTATGGCATATCTATTTCCGCGTGCGTGACATAGTATCGACGATTTCATTCGAGCTTGAATACTGATCACCATTCCAGGACTCTCCCTTCCGTACTCTGCGGCTCCTGCCTGGTGGCGCTGAAGGAACTGTTAATATCTTTTCTCACGGAATATTCCTCAGGTCTTTCGATAATTTCTTTGATTGCCCCCAACAATGGCAAGCTATGCTCAGATGCCTTTGGGAATACGGTCATCAACGCCAGATCGCTAGATCCATTCCGCAACTCAACCCTCTAAGGCTGAACGCACTAAAGCAGCATAGTGCAAACGATTATAGTGACGACGAAGATCGTTATCAGCTGATGCGCCATTCTTCGCATTTACTCGAGAGTAAGTATATGAGCATGGGTGTCTATGAGCTCCTCGTCGCATTTGACTTTTGTAAGCCACAACTCTCTGTGGATAGGTCCTCAGCATTCTTTGAAGATACGGGCTATGAGATATGGCAAATTTTATTCTATGTCAGTACACTGGCGATTTCCATGGCGAGCCGGATAACTGATATCATTGCAGGACTCTCTCTTCCGAGCAGTACAAGTCAACTCCGGTATCACGGAAGGTGCTGTTGAAGTATTCAGGCCCGATAAGGGAGCTAGAATCTTCCAGATGACTGATGGGCCATCCGCTTGGCAAGTCCTCCTTAAATATATCTGGGACTACGGTAACGATTTGCACGTTGATGGAAAGAAACCCAAAGGTTGGTGCTAGCTTGGAATACGCATTAAATTAGATAGCTAAATGAGTTTAGCAGCACGTACATCGGCTATATCTCAAGCACCAGCTCGGAGCAAGCAACGGCGGGTCGAGAAACCACTTCTCCACCGCGTGCTACGTCAGGTAGGCTCCTAAGCACAACATGAGACTACCGGAAAGACGAAACGTTTAAGAGCCATTCTTGAAGAAGATGACAATGCTTTGGACGAAGCACATGTTAGACAGCCTCTACAGCGTCAAGCGCTCCAAGTGAGGATCGCAAATGGACAGGTAGGGATCGCATCTCGTCCAAAAGATATGATTGATGTTCCGGGCAAGGAGCATCACCAGACAAGTGGTGACATTGGTGCGGTGACCGATGCAGACTCGCATCGTGATGATACCAATTCAAGTCTGGATTTTTGTGGAGTGCCATAAGCCGCTGTTCAGCAACATTGGAGACGAGACTTGCTCCAAGGTTTCATGAAGACCGGAGCCGAGCGTAAGAGCCCCGGTGAAACAAGGGACACCAAATCGCAACAAGATGGACTAGCCCGTTCGGGTTCGATATCGAAAATCGATCGTTTCATTCCCAATCTTCGGATCCCGTCACACTTGGCATGCTATTCCTGAGTGCATCTAAAAATTTCGGCCATGAGCAACAGAATGTCAAGCCAGGATATAAGGGTAGGCGTTGTCTGCGCTTCCGCACTCTTACGATATGCTGATGTGGCTGTAGCTGCACATCCCCAATCAGATCCGCACACTAAACCTTATAATGTACATCAATTTATGGAAGATTTACTGCTCAACCAGTCATTCATTTGCGCAAGAAACATTGGGAGAGACGCAGGTTTCGGCCCATAGACTACAATTTACGACTGAGTCTCCAGGTTTTATATTCACGGATGAGTCTGATATTCGCCAATCCTGTTGTAACTCGTAAGATTTCGGCGACCATATTCGCTTTCTGCAGTAAAATCGAATGAATACCCATCAGCCTGTCAGTGCGAAACCAGAGCTTGATCATGCCGATTACGCTCCGGCTGAGAGGAACAATGGGGTCAGATACGTCAGAAATCTGTCAAGATAGAATCAGGGCTGCGGAAATATTGGCCATGTCAAGTTGTGTTCTTGAGCAATTGATGCCCTGCAGGACCATCTTTCGCAAGGATGGTCACAAGTGAACGCTCTCAATAGCTTGGAATGGAAATTTCTGGTAAATTGCAAGTTGAATATTGGTCGTCTCCCACCTCTCAAAGCGGTGGCCGTCAAGCCTTATATTCGCACAATGATTTGATAAGAGAGACTGGCTGTGCTTTACCGCTGGTTCCATCGCATATAGTTCTACGACTTTGCGCTCAAGGTATACAGTCGCTTGAGGGAGGGAGGTTGGTTCTGTACGAGCGAAGGGAGCAATGTTGCTCACCTGTCTAGAGATATGTAGATGCAGAGTAGGTATCGAAATTGTAGATTCGGAGTCCTAGTCCTGATCAGTCTCGTCTGTTGTGCTGCTCGCTCCAACATCGTCGTAGTACGTCGTCGGTGACGGACCCATCTTGATCATCGAGCATCCCGAGCACAATAGTCGGATATATTCCTAGATAGATATTAGAACCGTCTTTTCAGATTCAAGAGGTCGATCTTCCACGCTCATCACTTCCATTTTGGCGTTTTCGGTCTGCCTTCTCAAGCCGTAGTCGTTACCAGACTCACTAGCTCGTCCATCAAGAGATCGATCGAGCGAGTTGGTTTCATCCTACAATATTAAGCTACATAGGCGGGTTTCTCGAAATACTTCCTTGTTGGTCTAGTGGCTATGATTTCTGCTTGTCATCGTTGGCAATTCGCAGGAGACCTGGGTTCGATTCCCAGACAGGGAGTTCGAGAGTTTTGTTTTTTGTATGTGGATTTTTGGTCTCTCGTTTTTGCGATCGTGGATCAGGGACGGGTCTTGACTTGGCATTGTACGTGGTTTATGTCCAATGATATGTGTCGAAGTGCTCGATTCCGTGATGGTATAACCACCAACTCATGCGGGCTTCTCCTCTAATGTCTAGTTGATTATGTTATGTGTATCTATCGCGTAGCCTGAATCTACGGGAAACTGCGGTTACAGTCTTCTCACAATATCCTCAACCACCTCGTTCGTATGCGAACTACCTCCCATATCTGGCGTGAGCAGCGACCTCTGCTCCAGGGTGCCGTCCACCGCCGCATACACCTTCGCAGCAGCTTCTGCGTGTCCTAGGAATTCCAGCATGAGCGCAGCACTCCTGATCGTGGCTATTGGATTCGCAATGTTCTTTCCCATGATATCGGGCGCACTTCCATGACATGGCTCCCCTATTACGAATTGATCTCCCACGTTAGCTGAGGGGACCAGTCCCAGACTGCCGACTAGACCGGCCGCATCGTCTGATAGAAGATCACCGTAGAGGTTCTGTGCTAGGATCACATCGAATGTTTCGGGTTGCTGGGATTCGGATAGTTTGTAGAGTAGCGAGTCGACGATTTGCTCGTGAATACTAAGGCTCTGATACTTCGAAGCGGCGAATGCGGCGCGTGCAGTTTCTCGGAAGAGACCGTCGGTCTGCGAGAGGACGTTGGATTTATGCGTAATCGTGACTGACGGTTTCGAATGTATACTTGTCACACCCGTATCCCTAATCTTCTGTCGCCCTAACGCCCTATCGCCGGCCATCGTAGCTATCCGACGACTAGCCCGTTCCGTCGTCCGCTTTATAGCCTCAGCAACCTTGCCAGAGCCGTCTGGTGCATCGAACGTCCGCTCTTCCTTAACATACAGATCTTCCGTATTCTCCCGCACAATCTCAAGATCAACCAGCTTCTTACTATACAAAGTCCTACCCTTGACCGGTCGAACATTTGCGTAGAGATCCAATGCCTTGCGCAAAGCGACAATTGGCGACGAATATCCAGCAACTCGTGTAGTGGGGGAGCTCACGGCTCCGAAGAGTGCCCCGTCGCATTCTTTCTTTAACGTCTCGACGGTCTTTTGGGGCAGAGCATGACCTGTTTCCTGGAAAGTCTGGAAGCCGGCGGAAAGGTCGACGAAAGAGAATTGGAGGTTGGACGAGCTTGGTAGGGCTTCGAGGACCCTGCGGGCTACCTATCTCAATCAGAATGCGAAACACACATGTCTCCGCGCAATTATAGGCGACTCACAGGTATCACCTCACGGCCAATGCCATCGCCTGGTATCAGACCAATTCGTAATAATCGAGGAGGCATTGGCAAACATTAATTGCAATTCACGCGGAAGATTTGACAAAAAAACTCCGATGCCGGCGCCGAATGCCAAGAACGTAGCGTGAAGGTCTAGCGGGCTTTCTTGTGTTGATGTATGACTTTGATTTAACGCATGATGGTACAAGACGTAGTCTGTCTTTGATTGATATAACGAACGCGAGGCCTTACTTCGATCAGTCGATTCCAAAGCTATCACTCATAATAGTTGGGCAATGGCCCGATCCAAAGAGCTTGTACAGTCTTCGTTATGCTATCTGACTCTTCATGAGGCTACCTATATTGTACACAACCGATAACAGTGGGGCCGTTGACGTTATATATGATGAAGCGATGAAGCTAAGTGATATATCATCGTTGTTCATCCTGTGAGAGACAGTGAAGCTACTATGTTCTTTGCAAATGAAGCATTGTGAAAACGTCTTGGATGGATCATGTTGTTGCATCGATCTCTAGAACTATATATTTAAACGAACACACGGTACCGTTGTTTCTTTCAGATGTCCTCGCATAAAAACAAATGTTCTATCTATCTACGACTGCAACTCACTTTGGTAAGCCATGATGGCCATGATGCGTCAAGGCCTTACACTCCCGTAAGACCCAAGTCTTGCCTCGCGGGCACGCAACGGATAGTATTGGTATGCCCCTGACCGCCTCGCCACCCTTGGACGCAGACGACCATTTCACCCTCTTTCAGGATGCCGAGATCGATGGCCTGCTTGATACCCCACTTCAAGCGACCGTCGACATCCTCTTGCCAGTCAGCTTCGTTGAAATCGGGCTTCTTCTGGGGGAAGAGGAATGGATAGACACCGCGGTACAGATGCGAATACTAACAAATGTTAGCACTGGACATGCATGATGATTGAGGCTCTTACTCGGGAAGCAACAGCATTACGAGTGACCATTATGATTGGGCACACTGGTCGGTATTTCGAGATCAAGCGAGCGGTCGAGCCACTTCGGATGTGTCAGCCTAATAAAGACAATATCTGCACGGAGAAGCTTTACCTAGTGGTCAATACAAGAATGGCACCAGCATTCATCTCTAGGCTGCCGCTCACGGCGGACATCGCAGTGGACTCGAGCAGGCTAACAGGCTTTTGGATTATTGCACGCATGTCGTTGAACAAGCTGACGTAGGGAATAGCAACCTCAGCCAAGGAGCAGGTCGAGTGCATCATGGCGACAGACTCCTTGGGGTAATTTCCCTTGGCAGTCTCTCCTGACAGCATGACACAGTCTGCACCGTCGAGTACCGCGTTACCCACGTCGCTGACCTCGGCGCGAGTAGGGCGTGGGTTGTAGGTCATTGATTCCAACATCTGGGTTGCGCAAATGACGGGCTTTCCGGCACGATTGCATTTTGCGATCATCATCTTCTGAGCAATGAACACCGAAGCCGGAGGAATTTCAATACCAAGATCACCACGGGCAACCATCACACCGTCAGTCTCCTTAAGAATCTCGTCAAAATTGTTGACTCCTTGCTGGTTCTCGATCTTGGCAATGATTTGGATCTCTTTTCCATCTTCGCCAAGAACTTTCCGAATGTGCTTGATATCGTCGCCACGGCGGATAAATGAGGCAAAAACCATGTCAACGTTGTTCTTGACACCGAAGCGAAGATCGGCCTGATCCTTCTCCGAAAGCGCTGGGAGATCAACATCGGTCTTGGGCAGATTGACACCTTTCCTGGACGAGATCTTGCCATTGTTAATGCAGCGAACCCGCAGCGTTTTCTCGTCAACCACCTTGATGACTTCAAACGCCAGGACTCCATCGTCGACGTAAATTGTACGACCGGGCTCAATGACCTTTGTGATGTTCTTGTAGTCAACGTACCTGAGCTTTCTTAGCAGTGTGATGAGATGGGTCAGCGACGGTATACTCACATGTTCTTGTCGTCGCTCTTTGTCTTATACTTGTCGTCTGTACTGATGTTCAATTCGGTTCCTTCAGAGATTGGAATGTCTGCATCTCCAACTGTATTTCCAGTCCGAATTTCTGGTCCTTTCTGTCATCTGTATCAGCATGATAATTGCTTTTTCGAGAGGTGTGCAATGGCCTTGGGAAAGACGAACCGTATCAAGCGCAATTGCTAGTGGTCTGCCTGGCGTCTGCTTTTCAGCTTCTCGTGCGTTGTCAATGACCGATTGGTGGTAGCTGTATTCGCCATGGGAGAAGTTCATGCGGACCACGTTGAGCCCTGCCTTGCGCAGCATATTTATCTTCTCCGCCGAATTGGTCTTGGGCCCAATAGTGCAGATGATTGATGTGCGACGGTAGTTTGTCTTTGGCTGGAATTCGGTATTCAGGCTGGAAAGCCACTCGATCTGAGTGGTCCCCTGGGCCAAGTGATCAAGGGCGTCCGCCATTCTGAGCTGTAGCTGAGAGGTTCTGGATGTTATGGGTAAGTTGCTGGATGGCTAATTAGTCGGTGATTCTTCGCAGCAGTTGATTCCAGGGTTTGGAAATTGTACGAAAGGTGTGCACAATTGAGAAAATTTTGGCAGATTTAATAAGTTGCCGGCGAACGAGGGAATTGAAATGTTGAGAGCTCCATCCCACCTTTCGCTATCGATATCGGTGGATCTTCGGCCCTTTGTCGTTTACTGCGCCAAATGCGGTTGCTCTAGCGAGCCAGCTGTTGACAAGCCTAAAGTAAAGTGCTTCCTGCTTGACTGAAACCACTTATGTCGCTTTGCAAGTCGCTGTCTATCAACATTGACAAGAGCTAAACTCAGACTGGAGTAAAAAGAAGATTGTCGCCTGACTGTAATAGTCTATTCCACTTTCCAGACGATCTGTCCGCTCCTTGCTCCGAGTCGCCATGGTGGTATTACGCCCTCGTCGACCTGCGGCTGCACCGACTGACATATCTTCAACAGCTCGGGCGCCTCACTCACTATGCCTTTGATGCCGTTCTGAGTATGCACATCTGTGGTATGCGATAACTATTCAAGCTGACAGCCCTTGCTAGTCTCCGCCTTCCTTGCTGGTGTCAAGCGTTCAACCGGTCTCACGTATGCAGTACCCCAATCCAGATCGTTTGGCAATCCCGAGTGTGTCGCTCTGCTTCCTAAAAACGGTCTTCTACTAGGGGGATTCGTGGCTAACGCGTCTCCCAATATGGGAATCTCAGCCCCAGCTTCAAACATGATAAGATAGCCGAAAGTCAAGAGGTGAAGAAATGGGTGGATAGCTATCTGGGCATGGGAGAATGGGTGATGGATCAGAGTGTGGCAATACTGGGGTCGAGTGGTTGGTTTGAGAGGAAGAGATAAGTGGGATTTTAGTTCGCAAATGAATACGTTGCATGGGCGTTTGGGATGAAGATCGCGAATTCGATATCAGCATTCATGTACTCTTTGTGGGCACCAACGGATTGTCGGCGAACAAACCTGTGTCAGTATAAGAATTCCGTTCTTTGCAACACTTTTCATTCGGATTTTGAGAAGATTTTGTGAGAGTGATCGCTTTCACTGAGCATGCACACAAGCATCGGAGGGTCACAAATTGCCTTCAAGGAACAAACCCCACACGCGCAATTGTCCCTGATTACATGCGAGTAGCAGGAATGCAAAATAGGACGATCGCATATTCTGACTACGTCAGACCACCCAGTTTTCCTTGCTTAATCACAATTGCAATTGTACGCATATCCCCCGAATGTTCTTTGAAACCCGCAACCAGTGTTTGACCTGTGGGATAAATAACTCATCAACTCATCGCCTGCTGTTGCAATGGCAGACAAATACCTGCTTCGCGTGACCGCCGGCCCCGCCTACGACCCCTCCACTCACAAAACAGTCCAAGTCAACACCTCCCCAACACACATCAGCAGCTCACTCTGCGACGCCAACATCTCTATCCGCATCCAAAACTACCGCGGTACACAGAATCCCCTATCCCCCAAGCTGCGCACATACTAATACCCCATCACGGCAGGCCTGCCCCGCAACTCCCCCACCACATCCCCCTACTTCTCCCACCCACCCCACCTCCACGACCAATACAGCATCGCCTTCACGCTCCTCCCCAAGAAACCCATCCCGGGCCCCTCCCTCGTCTTCGGCAACGATTTCGACCATCCGATCCGCGACCGCATACCGCCGGGCTTCAACGCCGCGTTCAAAATCGTTAAGTGGGCGGTCGATCCTGGGTTGGAGGGGGATGTGTACAGTGATAAACCGCATTTGTATGGGAATGCGTTGAGTAGCGTTAATACGCTGCGGGTGGGGGAGAAGGTGGGGGGTGGGAAGGGTTTGGATGGTGGAGAAGAGGGGGTGGGTGGGGAGGAGGCGTTGGAGGAGGGTGGGGATGGGGAGGGGGTGGAGTGGAGGAATAGTAGGCAGGTGCCGGAGACGGGGGATGCGAGGAAGAAGCACTTTTTGACGAAGGGGAAGGCGGAGGAGTGGGAGTGGGAGGAGGGGAGGATTTACAAGGCCGACTTTTTCAATCCTTATCTGGATTTTAATGGTGGGTTTCATGTCGTTATCAAGATCTGTTGGGAAATGCAGACGGATAGAGGACGCTGAGACAAGTCCGTTTTAGAATTCGCTCTGAAGCTACCGGGTTTCAACCTGTCGATATTGCCTTATCTGGGAGGAGACGACTACTTGAGGTATGTCGGGTTTTGCTTTTCTTGGCTCACGCTAATGATTATTGTCCCCCTTTCCAGATATGTTCTCAAGAACAAAGATACAGATGAAGTGCTCTTGGTGGTAGTCTTTACCCTGCTCCACAAGGAAGAAGCCGAGGCAGGGGATGCTGCGGGGCCAGATATGGTTAGTGACAAGGTAATTGGAGGCAAAGAAGGGTCGAGGCATGAGGGAGAGAAGAATTTCGAGCCAGAAGCCGATGACTTAGATTAATCTCTTCGATCCCATCAATATCTCGACTTCGAACACCGAGGTTGGCACTTGCAGATCGACGACAGGGACCTAATGAAACATCAGCACCAGATCCAAATTGAGTTGCGTTGGTCTGGTGATTAAGCAATGCAGTATGGTATGGGGAATTACCAATGCGGTAATATCTGATTATGCCACTCGAGTGGGTCGTCTTGGTCTGCAGGAATACTAGCCCGTCTTAACGAGAGCTCAGCCATCCATTCCTTCTTCATTGTGTCCTCAATATATCCCACGAATTCCACCGCAGGTATATGGCAAAGAATCTCTCTTGCACCAGCCCAAAAGGCAAGGCAGAACATTTTCTGACAGGGAAGGGTTGATGAGTCCAGAACTTCCATGACATGTGGGATGCGAATGCAAATGTGCTTTACTGAGAGCTGTTCTGCCAACGATGGTATCGTATTATTAGCTTTTCCGGTATCGCTGCGAATGTAAATTGGGGGACCTCCATCCGAAAAGCTCGCTCGAACATCGAACAACCGGAGTAGTTTGTGTGCGTTCAAGTGCATTTCAATTGATCGGATCCATTGTTGCGAGTGAAATAGATTACTTTCATAGCACCCTAGCCACCTGTAGAAGAAGAAATCGAACTGTTCGGGACTACGGAAGAAAAATGTGGTGTAAGCATACAAGACTTGAGTAGCTTCTCGATGCAGCTGTCCATTCACAAGTGTGAGGTTCAGATCAGGGGTGGTCGAAACATCCAGTGCAGTCAATGGGTTTGGTCTCCTCCTGTAGTGGTCTCCCATCGGCTCGATCACTGTTTCCATGGCGAACGCCAAGATCATTTCTCGAAGTTCGAAGGGCAATTCCAGAAAACAAAAGCCATTGACCATCCACCATCTCTCGTGAACTCGCGGATGCAGGTGTGTGGGAATGGTACTTAGCCATTCCTCGTTGACGTTAACAGATTTCCAAAATTGATAGTGCTTACAAAAGCCGTCTGGCTCGATAGCTGTAGCCGCGCCTGCCCAAGAGGCGATGAATCTTTTGAGAGATTGAGACTGTGTCCCACATCGGACCATAAGTTTCCGCGTTGGTGACTGCCAGAGAATAACTCTTACAGGAAGTGTACTTGGCGAGCGTATGCTGTAAAGCCACATTCCTTCCGAGCCGCCCTGGAAAGAAGATCTGCCAAAGGTAGATATTGAGGTGCTCGAAGCGGGGAGAAGAACGATTCGGTCAATGTAGTTATCAAGACACTCATGATTCCGTACTCGAATGAAGCTACGTGCGGCTTTGAGAACAGGATCGTCTCTCCTCCGATAGCCATCGACAGGCCAAGGATCCCACGAGGTCGCTTTACCCTTTCCAGGGCTCGGCGTCCGCTGGTCTTGCAGCAAATAGAACTTGTTGGCCAACGGATCCATGGAAGACTTGCCATCCATTGCAGGCATTGGATAAGAAAACTTCCCGGTTGTGCAAGCTTTGCCTGGTTCAATTTTGGTAAAGGATGAGCGTTTTATGCCAAAAGAAATTCGATAATGCACTCTGATTTACTTTATGATTATAATGGGACCAAAGGAGCAATGAAGCGTATGCACCTTTAAGAACACTGGAGTATCAATGAAGTATTGACGAATGTATCTCCTTGAGATGGCCATCATAGTAAGAGAATGTCAAGTCTTTGATGCCTTGTAGCAAAGTAAGGATTAGGCTTACGCACGATACCCATGTGAGTCAGGCTTAACGCCTCATGCAACTGTGAAGTCAAAACATAAATGCACGCTCAAGGGCTCAATGTTACATGATGTCTAGATACACTATTGCTCGAGCATTTTCGATCTGCTTCACACGTCTGGCCGATGAAAGGAAGACATATGAGAAACATTTTGAGTGTTGAAAAGAGAGCTGAACCTCGTTCTGAAATTCTACCTAATGAAGCCGCTAGACTACCTTAGCGTTCGAGGGTTCATCAATATACGCTAGCGTGCCTAGTCTCAATCGTTACTGATAGGAAATGCTCATTATAACAATGTACACAGTGCTTTTGCTATGTCTTTGCGAACCCTAGTGTCCAGGTTGAACTTTGTTGAAACGGAGTCTGTATGTCTACGATGTCTAATTCGACTTGCGAAGAGAAGATCACACCGGCGACCATTTAATACGTCAATATCCCGCAAGCAAGCCGTCACCACAATCCCCAGGATCGGAAACATACTGCGGAAGGAGTACTTCTCTGCTAATGGCAGCCTTGAAACTGTTAGCACTCAACTCGACGCGCCGATCTCAATCCATGGAACATCCAGAGACAAAGACCCTGCTGCAGCACAACATGCATCCCCAATGCCTCAGTTGCAGAGCCAGTCACCGCTGGAGACTTTGGATAGCACTTCAGAGCCTCCACACCGGAGACGGAAGCGGTTAAAAGATGAAGCCCGCGCAGAGACTCCCCTCCCTCTGGACGCCTCCTCTCACCTCTCTACGATATCTGCAACTATGCCCGCCGCATCCTTACGCCGACTAGCTACAACTTGTCTCTCGCTCTCGAAACCACGTCTTTCCTTTCTTATTGTCCTAACAACAGCTACGGCGTACTCGCTATACCCTGTCCCAACGCTTCTCTTGCCAACGACTACTGCCTCGCCTTCATTGTCGGCAATAACTTTGATTTTCCTTACGTCGGGCACTGCACTCTGCAGCGCTTCGGCAAACGCTTTGAATATGCTGTTCGAGCCAAAGTATGATGCTATGATGAGCCGGACACGGAATCGCCCTTTGGTGCGTGGGTTGATAAGCAAGAAGGGGGCATCCCTCTTTGCAACTGCAGCTGGAGCGCTGGGAGTAGGGAGCCTGTGGTTCGGTGTCAATCCTACAGTCGCCTTCTTGGGAGGTCTAAACATTTTTCTCTATGCTGGAGTCTACACGCCAATGAAAAGAATTTCGGTTCTGAACACATGGGTGGGAGCTATCGTGGGGGGCATACCACCTTTGATGGGCTGGGCAGCTGCAGCGGGCCAGAGTGCTACAGGAAGTGGGGAATGGAGAGAACTGTTGTTCAGTGATGGAAGCATTGGAGGATGGCTCCTCGCAGGCTTATTATTTGCTTGGCAGTTCCCACACTTCAACTCACTGAGCTGGCCTATACGTGATGAGTATAAGAATGCTGGTTATCGGATGCTTGTGTGGACGAACGCCCGCATGAATGGCCGAGTGGCTTTTCGATACGCCATACTATGCTTCCCAATGTGCTTCGGCTTATGGTGGTTTCACATTACGGACCAAGGCTTCCTTATCACCAGCAGCGTTGTGAACGCATGGATGGTCAAGGAAGCTTGGAAATTTTGGTGGAAAGAGGGGCATAACGGCAGTGCGAGGGGTTTGTTCTGGGCAAGTGTATGGCATTTGCCTGTTGTCATGGTGTTGGCTATGGTTCATAAGAAAGGGCTTTGGGAGGGGATATGGAAACGGGTGAATGGTGAACTAGAGGAAGAGGAAGAGGATGGTGAATACGGCTGGATGGACGAGGGCCCGATTCCACGCTATGAAGGGAAGGCGCATGCCATGCAAGTCGTCAACACCCTGACCTCAGCATAAACTTCAGCGATGACTCTGTGCTGCTCGTTGCGCATATGAGTATGTAGCAATCGATGCACAACATTTATTTCACGGTATACAGTCCACATATCAAGGTGGGGAGGAAAGGTACCATCTAGGCAAAAGTGTCACACTGACCTCAAGCAAAAGTATCCGCCAGCGCCTCTATACGTGATGAAGATGATTCCCGTACCAAAGTGTCCTTTCGGCCTCTTGCGGGTCCCCAGAATGGTACGATCGAGCGTTGACGCGGCTACAAGCACCACCGATCCCAGCCTTACGAACATCTAGCTAATATTGATTTGCGCCTGGTAGACCTTACTGCAGAGCTGTGCCTCTTGAACTTACATCTGATCGTTAGTCGTACCACATCCATTACGATCGATTAGAGGGTTTTCATATGCAATTCTTTTCGTTCTTGTGTACGGACCACAACTTAACTCTGCTAGTGGCAGTGCCAAGACGTATGACAGCGGGGGCTAATGCACGTCATTCAGCCTTGCGTTCGATTTCGAGCATGGACATATGTTGTAAACAACAATCATGGTAGGCACACGCCACATTTCATATCTAACACTGGAATTCGCGGGCCACCCAATCTTTGACCTTGGCTGTTCAAAGACAGGATCAACTTCTGCCATGATTGTCTCAAGCCTGAGTCACTATCATGGAAATCCAAAGCTCACACTGGTCGGTACCTTCGCTGACAAGACACAAAACAGCCATACTTGCCCTGACCGCATTGGCTTTGGGCTACTCTCTCCACTACATTCATGACCAGCTACGGTCTTCTGCTAATCTCTCGAAACCGAGTCTACGTCGTTCGAATGCACGCCGTCAACGACGTCGTCCGACTTCCAGGTCCCAGGAACCCGTTCATGTTTCCGCGAACTTTGCAAGATACGTGGTTGATACACCGTGGGGATCTACCTCTATAGATCTCGATTTCCTAGGCAACCCAACGGCAAACGCCGAAGTCCTTGCCCAGCATGACTTTCGGTCAAGCACTGGCCAGAGCATCAGCATTCCCTTGGCTCGTCATTTACCGTCGTCCTCGGATTTGTTAAGGGTGACTGGCGATTTGGAAGAAGCGGAGACCCTTCGACGTGAGCTGGAGTTGGGTTTCCTCACCTTCTACTTCTGCCGTCATATGTCGCCTAGCCCGGTCACAAGCGAACAGCAAGACATACTCATCAGCGAACTCCGCAGAGACGGAGATTTTTCACGCAGAAATGTTTCTACAGCTATCATGCTCCATCAAGAAGGCCAATTGATGCAAAGTATCGAACGCTGGACCCATGAACAAAGAGGGGTTTTAGTGAGAAATCACGAAAGCCAGCCGTCGCGTCAGGGGACTGCTACAGATCAGACAGACATGACTACCGGGTTGGCGCAAGCTCGCGAAACGACAATGAATGATGAGAGTGAGCACTCATGGCGGGGCCAGAATGAGACTGACGATGGGAAGGAGGCTGGCAAAGAAGGTCAAAGCTTACTCAATCTACTATACCGTATCGCGGAGGAACGGGCAAGGAAAGATGGCTATGTGCATCGAAGAGTCACTTGTAATTCTTGCAATATGATGCCAATTCGGGGGATACGGTACCATTGTGCCAACTGCTTGGATTACGACCTATGCGAACAGTGTGAGGCAATGGAAATACACCCTAAAACTCATCTGTTCTACAAGATACGAATACCTGCTCCCTTTATCCGCAATCCTAGACAGCCAGAACCCCTCTGGTATCCTGGCAAGCCAGCTACTGTGACCTATACTATTGAGAACATGACATCGATATGTAAGGAAACGGGATATCAGGCCGCAGAAGTTGAAGCCTTATGGGAGCAGTTCAGATGCCTTGCAGCAACTGAGTGGCTTGACGACCCTGGAAACTACTGTCTAGCGATTGACCGACAGACTTTTAATAAATGCTTTATGCCCCAAACTTCGCATCGACCTTCACCCCCCAATTTGATTTACGACCGAATGTTCTCCTTCTATGATACAGATGGGAATGAATTGATTGGATTCCAGGAATTCATCCATGGTCTTGCAAGCCTGACCAAGAGAATTCCTGGTGCACGCCAGAAAAGACTTTTCCAGGGCTACGATATCAATAATGATGGATACGTCGACCGTAAAGATTTTCTGCGGGTATTTCGGGCGTACTACAGCCTCACCAGAGAGCTTACACGCGATGTTCTTGCTTCCATGGAGGATGACGTCTCGGAGAACGGAGCACGAGAAATTGTTCTCGGAAGCCAACCGATCAGTTCGGCATTCACTAGTGCAATTCCGCAAGCTGAATTGCCAAGAGCCCGTCAGGGCAAGGTCCAGGACAGGTTCGGCGACTACAGGGTCCCTGATGGTATGAGAGCTATCGATCCAATGGAGCATGATTTCGAAGATCCCGATGAGATTCTTGCCGACGCTGCAGAGATGGCTAAGTATGGATACTTGATAAGAAAGCATGGCACGAACTGTAGCCCATTGTACAGCGACCCTTGGCCTCCACGAGGGATACTAGAAGCAGACATTGAGAAGGTTCTTGCTCCTGCTATCAACGCGGCAGAAGTGACTTTGCCAGAGGATCAGAAAGCGATTCGACGAGCCGTACACGCAAGGGTTGCGAAGAATCATCAAAGACATTCCTTCACTCGACGTCAAGCTGTTCGAGACAGGCAACAGCGACGAGCTTTCTATTTGGACAGTGAAGACAAAGCCGCACGGAATACTTCGAAGTCTAATGGTCATGATTCTGCTACTGTAGCTCAGATCGATGCAATGCGGGTAAAGAATCTGCAGTGTCTGGTTGAAGTCGACCAAACCGAAGCCTTCTATGATGTCGTCCGAGAAAAGATCGTAGAGCTAGACTGGCCCGTATATGATTCACCGCTTGAATTAGCCCGGGAGATTGGAGGACTAGTCTTACTTGGATGGAAAGGGGTTGAGATTGCCGAGGACCTGTCCGCTCATGCAATGGATCTCCAAATATCCATAGATTTCGTGGATTCAATATCTGATTCACTGCAGAAGATGGTACGACAGCTAGGCTACAACATTTCCGTCGAGGACGAGATACCCATGAAGGAGCCATTGGACTCCTTTACATCGTCAAGGCGGTCCCGATCCTCTTCCAAGGTTCGCTTCCAGGATGAAGTGGAGTCAGGCGACGGGCACAAATTCAGATCTAGGGCGACTTCAACATCGTCTCGAAGTGTGCCCACAAATGAGCGCTGGGGTAGCTCTGATATGCCTGAGCCCGAGGAGGACATTGGTCGTGAGGTACTCTACCAGGTCACACAGGAGGCCTTCAATGAACTACTCGATCCTATCTTCAGGTTGAGGGAAGATCTAGCACTCGCGGCGCTGCAAACGAGACGCTTGAGGGACAGACACCGTGCGGATATTGTCGCTGCTGTGGACTGGCCCATCATCCTCAAGAGGGACCTAGACTCGTTCCAGAGATGGTGGCGGACCGAGCCCTTCCAAGAGATTGTAATTCAGGAAGACGGTCTGTTCGAAGGTGACGAAGCTGCAGCATTTCTTGCATTTCTTGTGCAAAGGGAAACTGGGGAACACAGTTCACTGAGTTGCGAAAAATGTATCCGTTGCGCTGGAAAAGGCGACGATGCTTGGATTTACATTGGTTATTATTGCGTGGAATGCGGTCTACCCTCCCGTATAGCGCGAGAAGTGCGCGACGAGGCACCAAATGATGAACTATGTCCAGCCTGCGATGACAACGGCGAAGAAATTCACTTTGATCACGGCAGTAACTTGTGCAATTTCGGTCACCCATCCCCGCATTCTGTAAGAACATCTGCCTGGATAAAAGACGTCATCTCTGGCCGATTCTCGCAGCGTTCTAGTCAAGATGTCGCTGTCGATGAAGAAGGCACTACCGACGGTGATGCATATCAAGGACTCAACTCCGATCCTCAACCGCAGGCAGCGCTCGACCTCGATAGCTCTGTCGCCGTCTTCGACGAAGCAGCCGATCCCTCCTCATTGACGGAACACATCGCCCGAAAGCCTCTCGACGAACTCCTCGCTGACTCTGGCTACACATTCACCATACCACCTCCAGACCCCACTTTACCCCAAAACAGACCCAACGAAGTCTCATCACCCAACGTACCACCAACTAGAAACGAACCTCCCACCACCACCACCATCCAACCCCCAGATCCAACCCTTCCCCAAAACCGCCCAAACACAGCTACCGAAACCATCTACGCCACGAACTCCGACCACACCCTACTCCAAGAACCAACCCAAGTCAACAATCCCCCAAACAACCCTCCCACCCCACCACCACCTACAAAAGCTCAAGAAACCCCACCAGACCGCAACACCCTCCTGTATTACGCAGCACTGGATATCATCGAAGCCGAGGACAGAGAGAGAGGCGGGCCCGGAAGACTGAGTTTCAAAGAGTGGGAGCAGGTGATGAATGGGGAGAAGGGGAAGGCGTTGGCGTTTTTGGGCACGTGGCTTGAGATGGCGACGTTTTGAGCGGGGATGTGGGTGAGGTGAGGTTGTATTATATGGTATGGGATGTTTTCTTGCGAGGGAGGGTGGGTGTGTTTGTTTGTGCAGAGGTATGGTGAGGTGAGGTAGGGGTTAGTATTGTGATTTGGTAATTATATTCTCATGAGGATAGTTTACATTGGAGGGCATCCAGCTTTCAGCAATTTTGGCCATGGTTCTATCGAAGTTAACGTCTGGATACTTTCAAGCCCCTGATCTCTGTTTATGGGACGCTTGCACCCCGCAAAGCGTGTCAATGTTGAACTGGAAAGTTCTGGTACCTGAGGTCAAATTGCCCTTCAAACCAAGGCTTCACTGCTCGAATACTCGGTTCGATGCGTACAAGTTTCTCGTAGCAGCTACCAACATGATAGACTGATTTGTTTCTCCATTTCATCGCACACTGAGACGATTGATTACTCCCTAAAAACGATTGTCTATCGGCCGATCAGTCCCAATATTTAATCACCCCCTCCAACCCAGCCGTAGCAACCCTGCTGCTCGTCTGCCGATTCCACTGCACACACGTAATCGCGCCCTCGCCAGCCTTGAACTTATCATACATCTTACTCGTTTTCCAATCCCAAAAACACACCAAGCCAGCGCTATCCCCACTCGCCACAAAACTGCCGTCCGGACTCACGCTCACATCGATCGCATAGCCAGACGTGTTGTGTCCCCTGAAGCACTTTTTGCGGTTCTGTCGGAAGCGATCGGTGGATGCGTAGACGACGATTTGATTGTCGCCGGATTGGAAGCATACGCTTTTTCCCGAGGGGTGGGCGGAGGCGGCGGTGAGGGGGTACATGTACGGTTCTGCGATGAATTTGATGGGGACGGGGATGTTGAGGTCCCAGGCGCGGAGGGATTTGTCGTCCGAGGTGGTGATGAAGCGGCGGTTTTCGTCGCAGAAGGTGATGGTGTTGATGGGGCCGAGATGGTGGTCGTATTCTTGCGTCATCTCCCCGGAGACGGTGTCGAACTGTACGATTTTTTTGTCGGACATGCCGGCTAGGAATTCGGTGGGTTTGGACGGGTTGAACTTTATGCAATGGGCGTTTGCGCCGGTTTTGAAGCGGGAGATGCATTTGCCGGTTTCGGTGTCCCACAATTTCATCTGGCGGTCGAAGCTGGCACTTAGGAATTGAGTGCCGTCTGGGGAGAAATCGATGTCTGAGACGGATTTGGTGTGGCCGTTGTATGTCCGTAGGAGCTCTTTGTTGCGGTAGACGTCGAAAATCTTGATCTTCGCATCGGCGCTGGCGGTCAAGAGTAAATGTGCAGTGTTGGGGAAGAAGCGAATGGCGTTGATAGGTTTCGAACCGTGCCTCCAGGTATGTACGAGTTTTTTGGGAATGAAGCTCTTCTCCGCACCTCCTTCTTTGTAGAGGTCGACATCAATGTCCCTTGGTGCATGCATGTACGTCCTCCCTTGGTAGTCATATTGCTCCGTCCCATTGAATTCTGTAGTCTCCATGTTGGAAAGGTCTTCTTGGTAATTGGTATTGGCCTTGGTCATAGCCCCCAATCTTTCCGGAACAATGGCTTCTTCGATATATTCTTCGTCACTAGCTAAATCTTCCTCAGCTAGAGCTTCATCATCCTCGTACTGAACATCCTCCTGATACTTCGCCCAAGGTCCAAGATACCGCCCCTCTCCCTCTACAATACTTGAGTCACCTCTTTTCTGCCGTTTTCGCCTCATCCGATCCGCTTTAGCTTGCACAACGTCTCGACCCCCATACTTTTCCGCGGTGACCAGGTCACCCACCAGATTCCCACTTGCGTTTGGCTCTTGCGCATAACCTCGAGATTGAAATGTGCGGTGCTGATTCGTGAATGTAGCATCACTAATAACAGCCTCTTCGGCGTACCCAGTGAGCACGTTTCTTCGCTTCAATGCGTTGCCTTCGGTGGTCTTGAACGGGTTCGTAGGTCCTTGAGCTGGCCGTGAGAGGTCTTCATAGCGTACATTGTATGTGAGCGTTGTATCTATAGGGTTCGCCAGTATCATTCGTAAGCGCGCAGTATCCTACATGGTGTTAGAATTAGAGTCGAGCAACGTGGAAATGTGAGACCAAACATCTACTAACACATCTGGAGCTGCGACTATAGAGGCTGCAGCGGTTTTCTGTTTTGAGCTAAGAGGTGGTGGTGTTGCACCTTCGTCGCTGGAGGCGTACTCTGCGCCGAGTAACGCCATAGCCGGGAAGACCTCAGTACATGCAAGAAGTTACTACCTATGGCGTACCTGGAAGAGAACATAGAAGGTATTCAAAAGATTAATTAAGTACATACTTCAACAGCGGAACGCCGCCGTACTGATCCGCACCTAAGCACCTAAGGAAGCTTTAACCCTTTGCCCTTTGGTAGACTATCAACCCTCTTCCTGGAGTCCAAACGTTCTCATTCCCAAGAATTAAATGCAATCACAATACTAAGCTCAGAAGTCGTACTTGTATTTCCTAAAACGGTGGAACTTATCACAACAGTGCTGGCATGCTTCTCAAAGCATGCATATACTCATTATGTTACAGCCTATCAAATGAAGATACACTGGGTATCATTCATCAAAACACCAGGTCTCGATCTTCGACAAGGTCCAGCTTTGGGATGCGCTTCCTGTAAGGTCTGTCGAATTCTGCTCGGACATGCTCGTCTGCCCTCATATAGGTTCGATACTCTGTCCTGAGCACGCGACCAGCGCTTTCCTGGGCGATACATTTGCCTGTCATTATGACCTTCCTTCACGCATACTCTTATGTGCCTTCTCCCGTAGTCAATGCGATTCGTCTCTTATTAAAGCCACTATCATGCTGTATAGGTAGAAGAAGAACATGATCAAGTGAAAGCCGAGTTTGATGAAGGATTCCTAATGGTATATCAGCTGTGTTGCTTCTTGGCGGGATCACGCGAATACGGAAGTCATAATGGATTCTCTGATCTACCTTTTTGTGCACATTCAGCTTCCTGAATATCTCGGTTGCGTCTAGAAGATGCTGGTTCTCGAATATCCTACAAGCTATGTCAACGATCGCCAAGGGCCAGTAGTCTCGAGTTTGGGAGTTCCTACTTCTTCGCATTATATGTGAGGAGTGGTAAGTTGAGGATCAAAGCAATCCAGTATCCGTTGATCAGGAAGAGGGCCGTGAGGAAGGCATGTACAGCTGCTTCGGGGACGATGTAGGTATTGAGACGATTGCAGAGATCGATGGGGTTGATGTAGTCACTGTAGGGACCCGTAGGATTAGCAATCGGCCCAAAACCCGGCCAGATCAGTGGGAGCAAGGGTTTGAGGCACCACTTACCATTCTAAATCACTGTACATGATGGTAAAGAAGACTTGCAGGAAGAGGTTGACAGCATTTATGAGTACCGCCAACAGGTACAGCCATGCTTCGCCCGACATCATGGGGGGCTACCGTGTCACTCAATATTGGAGGCTCAAAAATCGCGCGCTCGAGAGAAAAGATATGGAGTCTCCACTCGAGGACTGCCTAGGCTGATAAGAAAGGTAGTGGGGGCGCAGTGAGAGAAAACAATTATGTGATTCAGTACCAGGAGTATTATAGATTGCCGATTTGGCTATTGACGATCCAGAGTAAGCTCTGCGAAAGATAAAGAGCACTGTACGGAACTTGCTTGCTGTTAATTGCTCTGGTGAGGTCAGTTCTGCCTCGTCTAAAAAGTTGGAGCGCGCCAGTTTGTCATCAATCCTCTACCAACTTCAGCCTTTTGAACGTGCTAACAACAACCCTGCTACGTAAATACAACATAATCCCCTCATGTCGTGACCGCGAGAACCTCTGGGAGAAATGAAACGAACGATCCAAAACTCTGTTCTTGCTACGCTATCTTTCCATCGAATCATACGCACCATGAAATCCTCCACTATCGACCATACCATATACAAATAGGGCATGGTGTCATATCATACAATGTCTTAGGTTATATTACCACGAGCACATCAGAGCATGGCCCGTTATGTTCGGCTACGTATGGCATCCATGAGCGAAAGTATCGGAATTGAAAACAGGAGTCGCATGCGTCTAGAACAACCCAAGCCGAAGACGAGGCCAAGGGTATACCGATCGAAGTGGATGAAAACGGTCCCCAAAACCCCATAAATTGGAGTGACACCTACAAAAGCTGGTTGAAGTCCAATTGGGAATATTGGCACTCGTTACCAGTCTCGGGAGCAGTATCATTCCACGTGCTGATAATGCATATTGGGATTGCACGGGCATAGACTGTAAGGTCGCTGTGCATTCGGTATCAATCTATGTCCTTGTTGTTGCGTGCGGACCACTGCTGTGGACGTCTATCAGCGAAGCCAGGCTCGTCGTAGTCTGCAAAGGGCCAAAAGATGGTTCCCTTACTCAAGACTTCCATGAATCCAAGAGTGTCTGATTTCCGGGTTCTGGAGCGTAATCGAAACTGAGGCCTGCCTAGAATGGTTCTACAGGGTACTGGGCTTGTAAATCTCGATCGGGAATATCCGCCGTGACCATGCTGACATACTCGGCTTCCACTCGCTCTGATCCTGACGGTGAAGCAGGTAGGGGTATGTTTCGCCACGCAAAGGATTACTGGCTTACACTTGAAATTTTACAACCTATAGCTCCTTTTCCTCTGCTAATGGCAACTTCTTATACGCGGTCTTCATGAACATGCCCAGTTTGTCCAGGCCTTCCTCCAAAACTTCTGTCTCACAGCAGAAGCCAAAACGCACGAACCCGTTGAACTCACTTCCTCCCCCAAAGCATCTGCTTCCTGGAACAAGCATCACTCCCGTCTCCTCCATCAAGGTCTCACAGAAAGCCACGTCATCAATCTCCGATCCCATCTTCGAAAATCTGATGAATGCAGTCGTTCCGGCCACCGGCTTTACCCAGTCGCAAGCCCATCTGTGATTCTCTATGAACTTCGCTAGACTTTCGAGATTTCGCTTTGCTAGCTGAATGTTTCGGCCAAGCAGCGCGTGTATACAATCTGGGCTTAATGCATAAGCGGCGGCCTGATCATCCAGTTGGCTAACGCTGATGGTGGTATAGTCCCTTGCTTGTGCACAAGCCTCTATGATCTCTGGACTGCGGGATGCGATCCAGCCCACACGAATCCCTGCCAGGCTGTAGGCTTTCGAGAGAGAGCCTGTAGCTATTGTTCTCGAGTACGGCAGAGAAAGAATCGAAGGTGGGAACTCTGGTGTGCTTGGTGATATAGAGTGGAAAAGAGGGCGATACACTTCGTCTGAGTGGATGATGAGATTGTGTTCTCCGGCTACGTCAATGAGAGCGTCAAGCGTCGATTTGGGTATTATGGCCCCGGTAGGATTATGTGGGTTATTGATTATAATCATCTTGGTGTTTGGCCGAATAAGACCTTTCAGCTCCTCTATATCTAGCTGCCATTTCCTGTCTTCTCTTGAATGCCATAGATCTACTTCAGCACCAAGACTTCTAGGTACTTCATATAACTGCTGGTACGTGGGATAATGGCATATAACATGGTCACCCTTTCCAATCAGGCCATAGAAAACCGTCATATTTGCTGCGATCGCTCCAGGCGTTATCAGCACATTGTCAGCCTGAAATGGTTTCTTGGCCGAGTAGAGATTTGCGAGATTCCCTCGTAGCTTCTCTGAGCCTCGGATTGCACCATAAGTCATCTTGGTTGATGGAGACCATATCTCCCCTTGCTTGTCTTCCGAAAGACTCTTCAGTTCTTCGAGGGATATCGAAGCCACACATGTTTCGGCAATATTGTACTTTGCGTTGTCTTCATGCTTGTCCATCCACTAGGGACAAGCACGTCAGCTTACGATTGGTTGTTTCCCTTTTATCTTCACCTGCATAAACACTAGAGCGATATGCGCTCTAATGACCCGTGCGCTCATCCTGTGTACATCGAAAGGTGTGGGAGATGTCGAAAGCTTTCGAACGCAGTAGTGATGCTTACCTGTTCAACAGCAAACGGCTTGACCTTTGCCAGCGCCATCACAAACTAGATCTCAGGTAGGTAAGATACTGTTGTACCTTGTTGCAGAGACTCGACTCCAAACCCCTCACGGACCCCTTTCCGCCCCTCCGCAGCAGTTCATATAGCCGGCCAAAGTAAAGCCGAGGCGGAAGAAGGTTGCCAAGCCCCAGCCCCAGCTTCAATGAGCACAAGACCTAAGTATCCTTCCATATTTGCCTCATCTCTCAATATCTTTGACTTCACTGTACTGTAATATCACCAGGGAATGTTCGTAGCTATGATAAGCTCATGCCTTGAGTAGCCCGCCGTTCTGGAGTCCTGTTCGATCTTATCAGCGCTTTCACTTGCCCTAGGCTACAGCCACCCATCCACCCATTTTCAAAGCTTCCATCATGATCACTAGAAGGGCTGCGCTCGCGGCGCTGGGCATGTTTGCCTCATTACGGCCATCGAATGCATACCATAACTACTCACAAGCCGGCCTCCTCCAATCAAGCCTTACTTTCGACGATGACCGACCCCCGGACTGCCCTCCCTGCTTCAACTGCAACCTTGAAGCTTTCCAATGTGCCCAATTCGCCACATGCAACAAATACAATGGCAAATGCTCTTGCCCGCCTGGTTTCGGGGGCGAGGACTGCTCGAAACCGTTATGTGGCTCGTTGGCGAAGGGAAAGGACAGGGCACCGAGAGGCGACGGGGATTGCGTGTGTGAAGACGGTTGGGAGGGTATAAATTGCAACGTGTGCAGGACCAATGATGCTTGCAATGCCTTGATGCCGGAGAATACTGGAGGGGTGTGTTACAAGGATGGCGTGGTGGTGAAGGAGAACCATCAGATGTGCGATATTACGAACAGGAAGATCCTGGATCAGCTGAAGGAGCGAACGCCTCAAGCGACTTTCTCGTGCAACGCTGAAGACGATACTTGCAATTTCCAATTCTGGACTGGCCAAGTTGAGTCGTTCTACTGCAGCCTGGACACTTGCTCGTTCTCTTCGAGCAGCGAATATGACAGGAATACCACTCAATACAATTGTGACAACATCAAGTGTGCCTGCGTTCCGGGTCGTATGCTGTGTGGAGAGCCGGGGTCCATTGACATCGGAGATTTCTTGACCGAAGAGATAAAAGGCCCAGCGACATTCTCTTCAGTCAGGACTGAAGGAGGCAGCAGTAGCGATGGTAGCAAATTCGAGGAGCCGGCAATGAATGGGCTCATCAAGAACGTCTTTGGAGACGAGTCAATCACCATGCAGTGTGCATGGGGTGAGTGCATGTATCGAACGGACGTGCCAGGTTACACGAGGCCAGTCAAAGAAATCAACACGCCTTTGATTGCTGGAGTCATCGCCGGCTGTGCCCTGTTCGTCGTTCTTGTGATTCTCCTTGTTTGGTACCTTTCGAGAAGATCTTTCAAACACGGCCCGATACATCTATCTGATGATTCAGATGACGATCTCACCCAGATGATGGCAGAACACAAGCCAGCATCTTTGCAATTCGAAAATGTATCCTACAGCTTTAATGGAAAACAAATTCTCTCAGGCGTGCAAGGAATTGCCCTACCTGGTCAATTAATGGCCATAATGGGTGCTTCAGGGGCTGGCAAAACGACTTTTCTTGATATACTAGCCAGGAAAAATAAACGAGGAGAGGTACAGGGTAGTTTCTATGTGAACGGAGAAAAAGTTGACGACAACGAGTATCGGAGCGTTGTTGGATTCGTCGATCAGGACGATACAATGCTACCAACGCTTACAGTGCATGAAACCATCATGACTAGCGCTCTTCTGCGATTACCAAGAGACATGAAAATCTCGATCAAGGAACAACGCGTCTATGAAGTCGAGAAGCAACTAGGGATTCTTGCCATCAAGGACCAGCTCATCGGTTCAGAGGAAGGCAACGGACGCGGAATATCTGGTGGCGAAAAGCGCAGAGTTGGGATCGCTTGCGAACTGGTCACTAGCCCTAGTATCCTATTCATGGATGAGCCAACAAGCGGACTGGATGCTTTTAATGCCTTCAATGTCATAGAGTGCCTGGTGACGCTAGCTAAGAATTACAACAGAACAGTGATTTTCACAATCCACCAGCCTCGGTCGAATATCGTTGCTTTGTTCGACCATCTTGTACTCCTCGCCAGAGGCAGGGCTGTCTATTCTGGACCGTACTCCAGCTGCCAAAATTACTTTGACCGTATTGGATATCCTTGCCCACCAGGCTTTAACATTGCGGACTACCTTGTCGACCTCACCATGCACGCTGACGCAGCCCATGCACCGTCGGAACATAACGGTCCAAATGGCTTCGATGGAGGTAGTGGAAGTATGCGGACAGTCAATAGCAGCGTTCGTGCCATCAAGTCCATCGCTAGTGCCTCCAATATGAGTATGGACACTAGCAGCTACGGAAGCCACAACGAGTCAGAGATCCGAAGGCCAAAGAGCAAACGCAAACAATCCATCAAACAGCAGCAAGATCGGAAGTTGTACACTCGGAAGAAAAGCAATACAGGCATGGAATCGCCCCTGACCCCGAAGACCGATGATGAGACCTCTGACCCGAACGACCGAAGTAACAGCGCTGAATTCATCCGACTATCGAAATCGCATGGTCAAATTCCACCGCAGATGATGGACGATCCACATCAACTTCCACCTCCTGCTTACGGCACTGGGACCGGATTGGACGACCTTGTCTCGAGCTACACGAGCTCAGATGTTGCCGGTCAAGTCCGAGACGATATCAATGCCGCAGTGAGCAGTGCCTCAAATGCCAATGGTTCCGCAAATGGCGAATCGAATCAGGCAGTAGTGTCTGGCACAATGAAAGGCTATCGACGAGTTGGCTATATCAGCCAATTCACAATCCTCTCGCGGAGAACGTGGCGAAACCTTTACCGAAACCCCATGCTCATGCTCACTCACTACGCTATTGCCATACTCCTCGCTGTCCTGTCGGGCTTTTTATTCTACGGTCTGACCGACGACATCAAGGGCTTTCAGAACAGGCTTGGTCTTTTCTTCTTCCTCCTTGCCTTGTTTGGCTTCAGCACCCTGACTAGCCTTACGGTCTTCTCCTCCGAAAGACTTTTGTTCGTACGAGAGAGAGCGAATGGCTACTATTCACCCATTACATACTTTGCGGCCAAGGTCGTCTTCGACATTGTTCCTCTCCGCCTGATCCCCCCAATCATAATGGGAGCCATTGTCTACCCGATGTCAGGCTTGACTCCGGCATGGCCGCAATTCCTGAAGTTTATTTTGATTCTAGTGCTATTCAACCTGGCGGCAGCGGCCATCTGCCTCTTCATCGGCATAGTGTTCAAGGATGGGGGTGTCGCGAACCTGATTGGCAGCCTCGTGATGCTCTTCAGCTTGCTTTTCGCCGGTCTGCTACTCAACCATGACGCCATCCCGAAACCCGCACTGTGGTTGCAGACTGTAAGTTGAATATTCGCTCTATCCACTCGTGTGCCTCTGACTAATAGTGCACAGCTTTCCATCTTCCACTACGGCTTCGAAGGCCTCATCGTCAACGAAGTCAAATACCTCACCCTGGTCGACAAAAAGTACGGTCTCGACATCGAAGTCCCAGGCGCATCCATCCTCAGTGCTTTCGGCTTCGACAACAGTGCGTTGTGGAACGATGTTGTAGGCTTGGCCATCTTCTCGGCCTCTTTTATTGTGATTGCTTACCTTGCGATGCATGTATTACTTGTGGAGAAGCGGTGATGTCCTCTATGTTCTATGTCCCATGTCTTAATATTGGTGCTCGGAAGGCGATTAGATTACTGCTGATTTTGAGGGGGGAATTGCATCATGGCGTGGTGTTTCGGCGTATGTATATCTGCGTGTGTTGCAGACACGTCAAATGCAATAGCGGTCGTGTTGACAGTTTTTCTGGAAGCATGTGCCACATTTCTACACTAAACACCTCTTCTACAGCACGTATATCCATGGATGCGTCTCAACAGGTTTTCGCTGTGAAAGCCTCATTCGCCACCTACCTCCCTCCGAATATCCATATCCCATAACCCCCATACAGCTTTCTACCTCACACAAACTCATCCAACCCCCCATAATTCTCACCCATCACACCACATACCATCCCCCACCCCGACAACTCCCTCATGACCTCAACTCCCAAATCCAATATAACAACCTCAGACTCCACACGACCCCACTCCCACTCCAAATGCAATCTAATCAAGCTAATTTACTTCTTACCTTCGAACGGCTGGCGAATGCAGATTAGTAGAACGGGTTTTCTTGGTGGTATGGTTGGTTAGTATATACTTATTGTTATGCGGGTAAGTTGGATTGTAAGTTGGGGTATTCTATGGATACGCGGGGTTTTGATATGGGGAGGATGGGGAGGATGGGGAGGATGGGGAGTAGGTTGGGGGGATTAATAGTGATATGGATGATAGTCGCTGGGAAGTCTGGCGAGATCAAAGCTACGCTATATTGAAAGAAAATCAACAAAAGAAAGGTGTCTTCAAACGACGTGCTCGGTATGGCGAACATGGGATATATACCCGTACCGCTGCGAATAATATAACGAGTAAACAACAATAATCTGTATTCCATGGGGGTATCATATTCTAGCGACGCGAACGCTCATAGCAATATCGAAAATCAAAACCCGTGCCATCCAATGTTGGATATGAAAAGAGGACCTCCAAACCCATCATCACTATCGTGACACGAACGTGACGACAGCGCTCATTGCACGCAATGTCTCGCCAACAGTCGCACATTGTCCACAAAGCCTTTGATCAGCTTCTCGTACTCGTTGGGCTCCTGGTTCCCCACCAGCCGACCTTGTCTGCGAACTTCCTCGCTGGAAACTTCGATCTCGAGTTCGTGTGTCCTGGCCTTGTTGTCCGGCTAGCATATCATGTTAGTATCAATTATCATCCGTGGTGCGAGACCGTGAACATGGCCGCAACTTACTTCGGAAGACGTAACCTGAGTCAAGTCGATCTGATACTGCAAGTGTTTGTAGCTCACACGGTCTTTTTTCCTATCCCCCTTGGTATCACGCTTGTCCATGACTACCAATTCGGACATATCGCCATTGAAATCCATCTCAATGTTCACGCTGATGCGCCAGTCAAAAAGGGTGCGGGGGCAGTAAACATGAATGTCGGCCACAGGCACTTTTATTATTCTGGCGAGTATCTCTCCGGTCTTGTCGTCTGTAGTCACACGTACTTTGGGTTGTTTCTTGCCATGGGCAAGAGTAGGTGGGAGCTGCATGGAGCCTTGTTGGGAGAGCCCGTACTGCGTGTCGGTTTCGTGAGTGTGGTTATAGGTCATAGGTATACGAGGCTTGCGGAGAGGCACTGCGCCTGCTTTGGGACCTCGGGAAAGCAGGAAGGCATTATTCAGAAACTTGTTGAGGGTGAAATGTTGTTGCTATGCAATGTTACTTGATTGGTACCAGAAAAGAGCGGAAAAATAGGGTGAAGACTGACCTCTGTCATAGAGCTTTCAAACCGAGTTTTAATACTCGGATCCGAACGGCTAAGCACACACTCACTTTCGACGGGTAACCGGATTCGATCATTGGTGTTGTTATCAATGATTCGGCCAATCTTGGCTTCAATTTCAAAGATGGCGCCTAGGCCCCGTCCTCCACCAGCAGGTGCAACACCTACTTTGTCATCCATAACAACATTGAGGAACAAGAAATCGGATACGAGTCGTATCACTTCATCCAGTGGTTCGACGTTGGCGATATTGTATTCCCAAGGTCCCATGAGTCCGTTGCTCGTAGGGGCCACTTGGGTGTTGGAAACCGCTATTCCATTGGTCGATTGTGATTGATTGTTGGATGCTAATATTCCGTTCCCCTGACGGTGAGATTCCGCTGCTGCTGCTGCTGCTACGGCTACGTATGGCGCGTGTATTGCTGTCGCCGGGCCTTGGCGGACCCCGTTACGATTGCTCTCGAAGAGATCTTTAGTTCTCTGTGGCCCACGGACAGACTGAGCGAAGATAGGGACATCTTCATAGCGAGAGACTCTATGCACGTGACTTCTCTTCGGTTGGGACAACGGTTCCTGGGTGGATGCTGGCTCCGCAATATGTTGCAGCTGTTCGAGACGAGGTTTCTTCTTTGCAGGTCGAGAGTGTACAGGATCATCAGTGTTAGGGGCTTCGGTCTCTGAGGGCTCCTGCATTGGCCTTTTTGCCTGTTTCTTTCCACGAGAACTTTTCTGGCCTTGCGGTAACGGGGCGTTGATGAGACCATTTGATGTCTTGAGAGCGGCCTGTTTGAATGATGAAATCATCTCAGGTTGTGAAGGAAGTTTTGGAAGTGAATCTGATACTGCCTGATCAGGTCTCGTAGAGGCAAAGTTTTGAGCTGATGTCATTGAGCCGGATGTCTTCGGTGTAGAAATTTGGGATGGCTTTGTGGAATGACTCATTGAATGATCATGTGAGTGTTGAGAGGCTGGACCAGATAACGAAGACGAGTGATTCTGCGACGGTCGTTTTAGAGGAACATAATCTAGGACTTCAACATCGCTATCTTGCTCTTTGTTAGAAGGGCTTTTCGTCTGCGAAGGGCGGAATACTCTTTCGGAGGTTTCACTTGAAGGCTCAGCGTTGAGGAGGCCACTCAAGCCAACCAAACGAGAAGGCGTCCGTGTCAACTTAGGCTCACTCGATCCTCCAGATTCGGATATTTCTGGTTCAGTTCTACGCTTTGCAGGTGTGATCTGTCCGCTCCATCTAACTGAAGGATCTTGTGGGCCTTCGGTTGATTCCACCCGATTCGTATTAGGAGGACTATGTAGTCTTGTCTTTGGGCTAACGCTGAGGCTTCTCTCTCGCTCGCGAGAACCACGGTGCTCCTGTATGCTAGACCGTGGCTCGCGATAGACAGGAGGCGATCCACGAGATACTGCCGAGAGGTTTTGGATCTCATTTTGGCTGGCAGGCCCTCCTGAAAGACTGCTTTGATGACTGTACGCTCCTGGAGACTCCCAGTGAGTGTTGAGACTCTGCCTGTGGTAAGTAGAGGGCGGTCCCAAGGGGGTGCCTGGCTGGCTGGCATGTTGCTGACCGCCTCGAGGCTGGGACAATGGCCGTGAACTCGTGTTTAATGGTTGGGGAGATTCTCGCAGGATACTTGAAGAGTGTTGGGTAGAATTCGGAGTCGGTATAGAATGAGAGGACGTTGGGCGTTGGAAGGTAGAGTAGGCACTTGTACTACCGGGCGTGCTTGCAGTGGGGGTCTGACTGAGCGGCGTTATTTGGCCAAACGATCGTCCGCTTGGAGGACCATTCGCTGAGTTGATCTCGCGTGTCGTGTAGTAAGGAACTTGCTGAACGTGATGAGGGCTCACATTCGGGGCTTGCGCAGATGGGTATTGCCCTTTGTTCAAGCCATATGGAGATGTGCGTCGATATGGCGAGCGAAGGTTGTCGTTAGGGGATGCAGTATTGAAGTGAGTGCCATTGTGTGAAGGTGTCTGTAACGGCGACGGTTGTGGAGGTCTTGCATCACGGCGATTGTCGTATGCTGGAGCCTGAGTTTTGGGAAATCCCGTTGGGCTCGGCCGGTACTCTTGGTTTGGGGGAGCCGGTACTGACGGCTTTCGGGTTGGAGGCGTGTCCTCCGAATCGATTATGGATTTGATATCCATAGCTATTGTACAAGGTCGCTTGCCCAATGGTCCGAGTATTCCAAGGTCCCCAACTATCAGCGTGATGGTTGACCTAGCGTGCTTCAATCGCAGCTCATTCTTTTTGTCTCCTCTTTCGGCCGATTGTGCTTCTTGGGAACTCTCGAAACAATATCCTACAGGGAGCGTATGTTGAAGAGAGAAACCTCTTCTGCCCTCCACAAGTGTACCCTCAGTACGAATCTCCGGTACAGGTTGCCGCGCAAGACGATGTTTCGTATTAGTGCGCCCAGGCAAATAGTCTGCACTTCAGAAACCAGCTGAGGCCAAGTCGCGAATAGTATATAGGCTTCCTTCTGTTGCGCACCTCAATCGTGAGAGGTCGTGTATTCTAGGCTTCGCGCACAACAGCTGGCATGGCGAGAGGGAGAATAGTCAACCATTTAAGGGGGGTGTAAAGCTGGTAGAGAATACTAGACAGTGTCTCTTGTCTCCATCTTTAATGCATATCCACCGCTGAAGCCCGAAGGTTCGCTCTAAAATCAATCAATCCTGTGGTCGCCGTTACTCAGATCAAGACGAATTTGTACTAGCCTAGAGATTACGCCAAGCTTCACAGGAAGCTAAGCCTTGCTAAGGTAAGTAGATCTACGGATAGTTTACGTGACGCTCTTGTCTTGCCTGGACAGCTCGATAGTACAACACTGCCATCGCTCTGTTCATCAGCATTCGTTCCTTCGGTCTCTCATCAGCATCAGAACCTTCCATTTGGCGCAAATTCTCATTCGAGAAATCCCGTCAAGGCTGATTTAAGCTCTCGTGCACGCATTCACGCCTCATACTCGCCGAAGTCGTCACCCTCGAGTTGAAATCGCGCGCACCTTCATCAGCGCCGTTACTATTGTCTTTCCCAGAACATGGTGGGCTTGACCTCAGCCGCTGGGGTGGTAGGCTTCCTATCCGAGCCAGATCATGAGCTCCAAATCTTCGCGCTGAGGAAACTCAACGAAGAGATAGACTCATTATGGACAGAGGTGGTAGCATCCATCGGAGAAGTCGAGGCTCTCTATGAAGACTCGCAATTCCCAGAGCGTGAGCTGGCCGCCCTCGTTGCATCAAAGGTCTACTATAATCTTCAAGAATACAATGAGAGCATGGTATTTGCCCTGGGGGCAGGGAAATTATTCGACTTAGATCACGACGGAGAATATGAAGATACTATCATCTCCAAGTGTGTCGATACCTATATTGCTCGAGCTGATACTCCTGCGAGTGGTTCCAATCAACCATCAACACAGCTAAACACCGCCTTCCCATCCACAGCCAACGGCGCATCAAGTACGTCAGCAAGTCTGGCGTCTCCGACAATGCCATTCTCTCAAGCCACTTTACCATCCAAGTCACTGCTATCACGCCAAGATAGCACGACCACTCTCCATCCGTCATTGCAAAGCGGCAACTCTGCTGCTCCAGGAGTACCGACCCTCGCTCAACATCACGATATTCAGCGACCGTTGCAAGGCATCATAGATCAGTTGTTCGAGCGGTGTTTCCGTGAAAAGCGGTATCGGCAGGTTGTTGGTATTGCTGTGGAAGCCAGAAACTTTGAGGTCATTCGACGGGCAATTTCCCGCGCCAGTGCAGACGAAAAAGGACAGGTTTCCAACGGCGTTGGACAAGCTGAGGAACTTCTGGATTATTTACTGGGCATATGCATGGATGTGGTGCAGGAGCGTAGCCTCAGGCAGCAAGTAAGCACCTAAAGTCTAACTATCTGGGTCATAACCAGGCTAATACTATTGTCTTGCAGCTGTTGCAGCTCATCCTCGAGCTACTACGAGAAGTTCCGCATCCTGATGTGTTCTCGATCGCAAAATGTATAGTGTATCTGAATGAGCATGCTATGGCTTCGCAGCTGCTCATTGACCTTGTCGAGACTGGTGGCCCGCCACGTCTGGCTGAAGCATATCAGATCGCCTTTGATCTTGTGGATAATAGCTCACAGCAATTCTTGGGAGATGTCATCGAAGGCCTACCGCCAGATACGGAAGCGTCGAATTCGATCCATGGTGACACGATGGACGAAGATCATGTCGACGGTGAGCCGGACCCGCTCGACCGAGAACCATACCCTCCAGGCGTCCATAAAGACCCCCCACCTCTCACCCGAGAGACAAAGCATGCCTTCGAGTCGATAAAGGACATTTTAGCGGGCACAAAATCCATACAAATCAATCTTGAATTTTTGTACAGAAACAACCATGCAGATGTTGCAATACTCAATAAGCTTAAAGACAGTCTGGAAGCCCGAAACTCAATCTTTCATACCGCAGTCACATTATCATGTGGTTTCATGAACGCTGGGACCATGAATGCCAACTTCTTCCGCGACAACCTGGAATGGCTGGGAAAAGCGGTCAATTGGTCCAAGTTTACTGCTACTGCTGCACTCGGAGTCATACATCGTGGTGATCTTGGTAACGGGCAGGCACTGCTGAAGCCATACCTACCAAAGGATACCGTGGAAGGGGCAAATTCGGGGTCTGTCTATAGCCAGGGGGGCTCATTGTATGCGTTGGGCCTGATATACGCCAACCACGAAACGTTAGCTCTAAGAGTCATTCGAGATCATTTCAAGAAAGCTACGGAAGAAGTTGTTCAGCACGGAGGTGCTCTTGGCTTAGGTTGTGCTGGGATGGCAACTGGTGATGAAGCTATATACGAAGATCTCAAAGCTGTTCTATACACCGACTCCGCTCTCAACGGAGAAGCTGTCGGCATTGCCATGGGACTGATCATGCTGGGAACGGGAAACATCAAGGCACTCGAGGATATGATACAGTATGCTCACGACACGCAGCATGAGAAGATTGTTCGCGGTCTTGGTTTAGGGATGGCGCTTATCATGTACAATCGACAGGAAGGCGCTGACGAGCTGGTGAATGGATTACTGGATGATCCGGATCCAATTCTACGCTATGGAGGAATCCAAACCCTCGCCATGGCGTATTGCGGTACTGGTAGCAATAAGGCTGTTCGCAAGCTACTTCATGTGGCTGTCAGCGATGTCAGCGACGATGTTCGAAGATATGCCGTGATGAGTTTGGGCTTCATCCTTTTCAGGAAGCCCAAAAGTGTTCCGCGAATGGTTGAGCTCCTATCGGAATCCTACAATCCACACGTACGATATGGTGCGGCCATGGCGTTGGGAATATCATGTGCTGGTACAGGCTTGGATGAAGCGATCGATCTCCTGGAGCCCATGATCAAGGACCCAACCGACTTTGTCCGACAAGGAGCGCTAATTGCACTTTCTATGATTATGGTCCAACAGAATGAAGTCATGAACCCTAAGGTTGGCACCATTCGCAAAACGTTACAGAAAGCCATTGGCGATCGTCATGAAGATGCCATGACCAAGTTTGGCAGCGCGATATCGCTTGGTATCATCGACGCTGGAGGACGGAATTGCACCATCAGCCTCCAAACACAGACCGGTAATCTGAACATGGCTGGTATAGTTGGAATGGCAGTCTTCACGCAATACTGGTATTGGTTTCCTTTGACGCATTTCCTGTGTCTCAGTTTCACCCCTACGTCCGTTATTGGACTCGATAAAGATTTGGATGTCCCAAAACTTAAGTTCCATAGTGCTACGCGACCAAGTCTGTTCGACTATCCCCCAGAGCAAGAGGCCAAGACTGAAGACGCTCCTGAGAAAGTCAAGACTGCTGTCTTATCCACAACTGCCCAAGCGAAGCGACGTGCCCAGAAAAAGGAGAAGCAGCAAAGGCGCGAAAGTATGGACATCGATCAAACGCCAACTGCTATCAAGGGGGCTGACACTAACGACAAAATGGAGACTGATGAGCCAAATATAAAAGCTGGAGCAGAAAAGGAAGGGGAGAAGTCTGACGGCGATAAGAACAATGGGGAAGACGCTGGAGAAGCGGATAAATCCGAGACTCTAAAGAAGAAGCTCGAGAAGGAAAAGGTAGGTTATAGCCTCGAAAACATGACCAGGGTACTCCCAGCCCAGCTCAAGTATGTGAGCTTTCCCGACAGCCGGTATAAGCCTGTGAAGAAGCCAACCGGTGGAGTTATCTTACTCCATGACACCACTCCTTCGGAGCCCAAGAGTCTATTAGTGATGAAGAGGAAGAGGCCTACGCAAGCAGCTGCAGCCCCGCAAACCATCCAAGATCAAGGGGCTGCTGCACTCGCTCAAGGCCAGACAGTGAGGGATGGGGCCACGGGTGCGGCAGAGGCAGCCGGTGTACTGACCGCGATCGATGAGGGTGCCGAAGGGGAAGAAGATGCCGAATTACCACGTGCATTTGAGTATCATTCTGATGAGGATCGTTCACCCGATGCAGACCCTTCAGAGGACTAAAGAAGTTCAACTCTGTCTTACTACTAATTTTGACCGGTGGTTTGCATAGCGTGGAGCATTGATGGCCACGTAAAGAGTGCGCATGTAACATAGCAACCATAATATATATTTCGTCGCTGCTTCTTTGCATATGCCCAAGTGGTCTTGGCGTCTTCCATTTCATTCATGGTCCAAACCTTCGAAGTAGATATAAGACAAATTGAAGTGTCCACCATTACCATCCCGCGAATATTGACCAGTACAATTCCACGATGTCGACCCTATCCCCACAAGACATCAAGATCCTCGAACAGACTCGCCAACGCCTGTCCCAACTCACCAACTCCCTCCTCTCTCTCCAGCAACAGATCCTCACTTCAGATCCTCTCCCACCATGGTAAACTCACCCCCCCTAACCCCTACCCCTCCCTTCCCAACCCTCACCACCACAATCCCCACAGCGCGCTAACCAACCACCAACCCACCCAGGTCCTCCCTCCACACCGCCTCCCTCATAATCGCCCAAAACCTCACAACCCTCACCTCCTTGCTAAACACCCACGCCCCCCTCCTCTCCTCCCTAATCGCCTACCCCCTCCCCACCTTCCCAGGCCGCGAACAGCCATCCATCCTCCACGCCCTGCTGCGCAAGAAATTGGAGCCGGTGGTTGAAGAGTGGATTGAGGAGGGGAGGGTTGAGGGGGTGAGGGCTGTGGGTGGGGATGGGGATGGGGATTTAGGTGGGGGAGAGGATGGGGTG